>JADEYI010000299.1_pt1 | contig 79040 bp, 119 predicted proteins | sample 8542331 | NCBI WGS metagenome assembly JADEYI01 (sample SAMN16510988, study PRJNA670497) | mine drainage metagenome | isolation source: biofilm near Copperflume 1 | place: Germany: Marsberg coppermine Kilianstollen | collected 2018-02
AAATTCCTACCCCTTGTTGGACTCGCCAGATCCAAGCAAGACCCAATCAACCGTGAGCTTTTATAATTAATGATAGTACACGTTTTCCAGTCCTAAAGACCAGCTACGCCAAGCAACACCTTTGTAGCAGCAGAACATTGTCACATATTTCAGGAGGTTCAATACAGCATGTGGGAAATATGGGATCCCTTGCAAGCCTGAGCAAATGTGCTTTGACTGTCTTTGAACAGACAATGCAGATGGACACTTTGACATGAAAAAGCATGCTTGCCAGAACTGCCTGTTGTTGGATTCATTCACTACCCTCCTTTGTGATCAATATTGTGCGTGGTGCCACATCAGCAAAGCCAGCATTGGTGGCCTACCTTGGCGGCAAAGCATGTGTTGAGGCGCTGTCGGAGGCACAAGAGGGGCGCCGCCGCAGCAGTGGGCACTCTCAAAGACAGCCAGCCGTCTATCTCCAGCTGAGTCGCCGGCCCCATGCCCTCCTCCATATCCCCATCATCCACCCTGGCAGGCACACAAGTCACCTCATCAAGTCTGGCAGACGATTAAGTCATCTCATCAACCCTGGCAGGCACAGGAGTCTCCTCATCAACCCTGGCAGACAATTAAGTCATCTCATCAAACCTGGCAGACAATTAAGTCATCTCATCAAACCTGGCAGACAGACAAGTCAAGCCAAGTGAAACATCACATAAAAAGTGCCAAAAAACCCCGGGAGGCGCACTAAATTCATATCAGAGACTCTTGAGAGCGTCCAGGTGCACTCAGTGAGTCCAGTCCAGTTGAGAGCGTCCAGTTCTACTTGCCCACAGGAGCTGAATATTGAAGCCAAGACAGAAATGGGATAATGCCCTTGACAGGTCTATCATCTGATTGGTCTTTCACAAGCATGATGGGCAAATGTCAAGGATCCCGTGCTCAAAAGAATAACCACTCAAGTATTTCCTCTGTAGCACTCTGCACTGGGCATGTTCTCAGAGTGCACAGTACATGTGTCACTGCACCTGAAGAAGTACCGGACGTGCACTCGCACTGAAGAAGCACATGCCCACCAAAGTACAGAGCATGCTGCAGACTTCATGAAGAGACCAAATGGGCGCGTCTCACACTATGCAGCAAAAAGAAAACATTGTTAAACTGGGCATGTCCTAAGAGCACTCACCATGCAGGGCCGGAAGGCAGCCCATTCGCGCCATCGCCGTCAGAATCGCTATTCCAGCCACCCATGTCACTTTCCTCCACTTCACCGGCCACGCGCAGACTTGCAGCCACCAGCGGTAGCACGTGCGGGTTCACTGCCGTGCACTGGCGCACTGCCAGGACTGACTCATTGCGAGTCACCTGCAACCACACACACACCCTTGTCTGAAACCCCTGTGCTATTTGATACCTCTGAATTCTGGCATCCAGATGAGCCCCAGCATGTCATCAAGACAAGGATGCGAAAGACAAGGTATTGGGGGGGAGCTTGGACATGCAAGTGTTTCAAGATATGGGCTAGACAGATGGCCAATGCATTTCCACCTCACACATGAGGGATGTCTCGCAGGCATGCCCAAGGGGAGCCTGGATTGGCTTAATGTGAACTAGAGAAAGCAAAAGATGGCGATTCAGTTTGATGAGAAAGAAAAAAGAGCTCATACCTCCTCAAAGATAATGATGGGGCAGGGCCGAGGCTCTCCCTTGCGGAAGATGGGAGCATCGAGCTGGAAATTCACTGAGGACGGGTGAATCTTGACCTGCGTTGTCAGCAGCAAAGTGAGGTTGTGAAGAAGACACCAGGAAGTTGGAGGTACCTGGCTAGTATGCCAGTCAGGATGCATATTGGTTGAGTGATTCTCTATTACTTCTCAAGAGACCCAGAGAGCTACACCAGACGGCGATCAGACAGGCATTGAGCAACAGCAGACAGAGGTTGCACTGCCGCACCTTCTCTTCCTTGGCTGTGAGGATGTGGGCGCTCTTGCGGGGTGCCTGCCCCCTCTCAAGCTTCTTGCTGAGCAGGCGCCCCACCTGAACAGCACCAGGTCTGTTAAACTCCCGCACTCGACCGGGACTCAACCATTTACCTAGCATGCAATGGCCTCATGATTGATGCAACATGTTTGAGGAACCTCGAAGCATGCTTATATGGCCACATGAGTTTGACAGGGGTTTTATTTGCTGCAGCTCACCAGCAACAGAGTGAGACGAAGGTCTACATGGAATTAGGAGGAGCAGAAAATACCAGTGGGTAGAAGCCGGCTGCCATGACACTGCGCACAAGGCCCACATCGCGAGCGTTGACAGAGGCGGAGTCGAGGGATGACACAAACCCCCGAGCCTGTTGCATGACATGTCCTCAGTTCTTGGCCCAGGGAACGTCAGCAGCCCATCCTTTACCTGACGAATTCCCTGACAGGCACCCTTTTGCAGTGGTGCACAAAGCGCAAACACCCTTGTGGCGTGTGTGACACAGCCACAGCCTGCATTGCCTTTCAGCCGAAACCCACTCATATCTACAAAACTTGCTTGTGACCAACTCCATATACAGTAGCAACATCCACCCCTCATATGCTGTATTCAAACTTTGCTTGAGACTGTGCGCCTCCGAAATTTATATTTCTGCACAGGCATGCTCTAGAGCAAATTCTCTTCCTCTAAAAAGTACAGCTCCTCCGAATCTTATATTCTGCACAGGCAGGCTTCAGAAGAGTCTCCTCTGATCTAAAACCCACAGGGCAGTGCAGAGCGCACCGTGAGCTCGCCGAGCAGCTGGCCGCGCATGCCCTCGATCATGCACATGGTCCCGCCGCTGATGTGGGTGGCGGCCGCATACGCGTACTCGCGCCCGCGCCCCTTCTCGGCCGACCACGTGTTGTACGCGCGCACGAGCGCCAGGTGGTCGCTGCAGCCGCCAGCGCCGTCCGACAGCGTCTGCTTTGCCGCAGATGCCGCTCGTCGCGCCGTTGCCTCTATCGGCAGCACCCAAGGATCCCTGGATGCGCGTCCGCGCAGCGCACATGTCAGCATGCAGTGTTGTGCTGAAAGACTTCATGTGAAGGGCGTTCTGGGCACCGGCAGGAGAAGAGCACCATTCCTTCCACGGGAGACCATTGAGATCCCTCTAATCTTGCTTATCATGGCTCTAATTCCAAGAGAACTAGCGTACACCCCGCCTTCATCATTATGCACTCTTGTGTCTGCCCCTGGAAGGCATGGTGAGGAAGGTGTGGATGCATACTAATCCTGTGGGAAGAGCAACAGCAAGCGGGAGAAGTTGTTTTCCAGGCAAACCTGTAGCGCCTTTTAGATTCTTTGACATATAAAAGGAATTAAGGCATGCAGATGGGCAACAGTAGCCATGCAGCACAAGATCGTCAAGGTGTTTTCACGTCAGCAAGCAAATGTCAGGAAGCCGAAATTGAAAAGGATACAGCACAAGGTGTGCACTGTTGAATTGCTGACTCTGACTGCAGGCGCACCGGTAGGCCATGCAGCAGGAGACGGTGAGGATGGGGTCGAGGCAGCCGAAGAGGACGCCGTAGAGCAGCATCTTGCCGATGCGCGGCGGCAGCGGCAGAGCGGCCAGGTGGCGGCCCAGCAGCGTCAGCCGCTCCCCGGGCGCCTCGAACGCGCCGATGTCCTGCAGCAGCCGCACCGCATTTGCCACCGACACCGCTGGCGGCGGCTCCACTGCCTTGTCCAGAAACTCCGCCACGCTCGTGTGGCCAAAGCCCGCACCCTCCAGCAGCTTCACCTGGACCATGTCAGGGGATGGATAATCAGCATGGCACATTATGTGACAATCTTGTCCCCTGCGCTGCCGGATAATGCCCGCTGCACATTTGCAAAAGTCCTTTCTCCAAACACTGAATTTCTGCCAGCTTCCCTTGCACGGCAGAGGACCATTCTCTGAAGAGTCTTTGCCGTGGCGTCCTGTACTAGGGCCTGCACACCATGCTTGCATGCCGCTTGCGAGCTTGAGCAAGCTGAAAAGTGTTGCAACTAGGAGGTTAAAGGGGGAATTTGAAGGATGAAGGTAGAGGTCTGACCTGCAGGCTGAGCTCGTCCAGGGGGCTGCGCTGGAGCTCGGGCAGCTGGAAGTCTGCCAGGCCCTCGCTGCGAACGCGCGAGTATAGGTGGAAGCACACGCCCTGCAGTGCATCGCCAGCTCAGCAGCTGCAACGGATGCGACAAACATCTGCAAAATGCTCGCTCTAATTGTGATGCAACTCACATATCTTCTCCTGAGACTTTGGATCAAGGGTGTTACAATTTTGTGGTATGTCAGTGATGTCTGGCAGACCTTGCACATGGCAAAGCGCTTTATCTGACAGTCATGCAAGACTGGCATTGTTACTGTCAAGACGTAAATGCAGGGATGAGTGACACAGTGGTCTGTCAGTGAGGTCAGGCAGACATCACAAGAACGTAATGTACGGGAGTGAATGAAAGGCACCTGCTGGCAGCGGCCGGCGCGGCCGCGGCGCTGGCGTTCGGAGGCCTTGGAGATCCAGGTGGCCTGCAGCGTGGACACGTTGGTGTAGGGGTCGTAGCTCTTCTCCTTGTGGCGCCCGCTGTTGATCACGCACACTATGTCATCGATTGTCACTGCCTGCATTACATAACAGCCCCATTGCCCGTCTTAATCTTCATTAAATCTGTACAACATTCTTCTGCAGAGTGCTGCTGTAGAGCGTGTGCAGACTCGTGAACAGTCTTGATAGGCTGATTTACTTGCAAATGTACCGCCTGACCTTCTCTTGAGGCAAGAAGCACCAGCCATACAGGGCATACACTGGAGCCCATGCTCTGAGCAGTTCAAAGTGTGACAGAGACAAGCTGAGGAAGTCATGACACAAATATAGGCCCCACCGTTTCTGCGATATTGGTAGCAAGGACGATCTTGCGCACGCCGACGGGGGCCCGCTTGAAGACCTTGCGCTGCTCTGCGGCGGGCACCATGCTGTGCAGGGGCAGGACCATGTACTTGCTGCCGCTGAGAGCGCTCTGGCGGCCCTCCAGCTGCTCTTTCAGCCGGATAATCTCGTCCCACCCTGCTCACAGTGCACTTGGATTGCTCACTATCTCTCGCAGCGTGCTGGGGGTATCTGAATGCACGAGAGGAGACCATCAAACGGAGCCAAATCAAATTATGCCAAGCGCACTAGAAGCAACTCTGTCAGTGTCCAGCGCTCAGAAGTGATCACAAGTTGATTGAGAGTCCCCTATTCTGCTGAGCACCACAGACTCTTTCCTGAATATGCAGGTGTCTCAATGACAAGCCACTATACGACGGCGCGTGGGTCACAGGTCTTAAAGGCTTTGCAGCAAGGATGGCAGCAAGTAGGATGGGAACAATAGAGCAATAAAGATGCACCAGGAAGGAAGATGAGAACAGCGCCCAGGCTGGCGCCCTGCTCTTCAGCTCGGCTGTAGGGGCCCTCGCCACAGATGTACATCAGCAGCGCCTCTATCAAGGACAGGTCCACCTCGTCAGCATCCGTGGACGCCTGGTACCGAGACACTGCCAGCGCGCTCACCTCCGCATGACTGGACGTCTGCGCCACCTGCCGCAAGCATGCACACCCTGCTCAATCCTCTGACGCCGTCAACTCTGCTGTTGCTTGGTTTGGGCCCCTTCTAGCCGAGAGAATGAAAGAATGGAGTCACAGGCCCCGTTGAAATAGATCGCTGTTCTCAGCCGAGGTGTTTTGCTGTCACACTTCTCCGTGAGAGGCCAACGCTTTCACAAAGCAGGGGATGCCCGACACAACTTCCAAGGACTCCGCTACGCCAAGAAAGGAGCAGGCCTAGCAGTCTGCAATGGCCTCTCCTTGAAAATCAAGGACAGTGGTGCAGTTGCAACGCACCTCCATGTGGCTGCTCAGGAAGTCTGCTACTTCTGAGTGGCCGAATTTGGTGGCCCAGTCCTGCGCGCTGCTGCCGTCTCGAGAGCGCAGCAGGGGGTCTGCCCCGGCCGTCAGCAGTGCAGCCACATCCTCCAACCTCCCCTTGCCGGCTGCTGCCATCAGCGCCGTGGCTCCTGTTGCAGCAAAGGGTCCTTGTTGCAGGCAAAAAGCTTTTAGGCAGCTATCAGACCACCACACAATCTTGTAACAAGGACTCTTATATTGTAGAAAATATTACCTGTGCTCATGTGGGTGACGTTCAAGCACGCAGTGGAGCATGCTTCGTCCATGCTGTTGGCTCCTGTCATCTGCACGCATGAAGGCGCTTCAAGCATTGGCATGCAGTGGCAGAAGATGCAGACCTAGGCTTAAAAGACATCAAGGAAATGTGAAATCTTGACTCTGTTGAAAAGAGTACCTTACCTCCAGCAAGTGATCAAAGTGCTCGTCGTCGCCATGCAAGAATGCCTGCATGATTGCGCTCTCTATAGCCTCTCTCTGCTCCTTTGGGATGTCTGAGGGCTCTGCCCTGTTTGGGGCTGGAGGCAGAATGCCACCGTGACCTCTTCTGGATGAATTACCATCTTGCTGGGCCAGCAGCGCATCTTGGTAGCCGATCAGCCTCAGCACATCCTCGAGATACATGTCTGTCACAGGGTATGTGAATCCAGGCACCTGCAAACAGCCAGCATTTTTGCATCAATTGAGACACTGACAGCAAGAAGCAAATGTGTACGCATCCACCAGAAAGGTGCGCCTGTGTCTATGCATACAATACATGCAACATCAGACAAAAAATGGGCGCCGGGCTCTTGTTTTGATCAAGAAGCATCGATTGCTATTGTCTGGCAGTCTTGCGGCTCACCTCAATGACCGGGCAGCCGCCAAAGTAATTGGAGAACAGCTCTATGTGCAGAGTAGCAGACATCAGCACGACGCGCAGATTGGGGTGCGCGGGCAGCAGGTCTCGCAGCAGGATGAGCAGGAAGTCTGCAAAGCGGTCCCTCTCGTGGATCTCGTCCACAATTATATGGGTTATGTCATCCAGGCCCTCCCCCTGAGTCAGCATGCGCAGCAGTACCCCATTCGTGCAGAACATCAGCGAGGATCCCGGGCCTCCCCTGCGCAAACACAAGGAGAATTTCATCTCAGCTCTCTTTTTCTAGGCTTTTGGGAAAATATGTTTGCGTCCGGCACCACATCATGGACCTTGATGATGCAAGACAAAGCCACAGGAGAGCCTGGGCAGAGCCCCCGTATGCAGCACACAACCACTGCTGCAACATGCTTTTGAAACCTATAACATCAGCAGTGATCAGCACAGCCACTGCAACATCTAAACCTTTTGAGTTCCACTGCATGTATGGCCATTTCTTGTATCAGTATAACAATCAGTGCAGGCTGCGGAAGTGCAAGCAGGAGGACTCACTTGGACTCCAGGCGGATGGTGTAGCCGACACTGGTGCCGCACTTCTCGCCGCGCTCAGCCGCCACCCGCTCCGCGATGGAGATTGCGCTGATGCGCCGCGGCTGCGTGCACATTATGCGGCAGCCGCGCCCGGCAGCTGCACACAGGACAGGGCACAATCGCTTCACTGTTGCCTGCATCTCTACTCAACTGGTTCTCTAGCACTGACGGTGGGTTTCCTGCTGAACCTGCTTCTGTGCACTTGCTGTAGCCAGGTTCTCACTCCTTTGTACAATTACCTTACCCCCATGTCCATGCAGACACCATCAAGCTTGTGCCCCTTTGCCTCCAAGCTCCCAAGCTATCTGGAATAGAGTTCAATCTTCCTGGTACAGGTGGCCAATTAACTGGTGTAAATTGCATCCAAATATGCAGGAGCGCACCCCAGGCGTCCTCAAGGAGAAACTGGGGCACCTGCGTCGTCTTGCCACAGCCGGTCTCTCCGGCAACCAGCACCACCTGATTGTTGGCAACCGTCTGCAGAATCTGATTCCTGCAACCCACATTCATGCCTCTCCTCAGCTACAGTCTCACAACCTTGCGTCAGCTGCACTGGCGGATGTGGCAGGATCCAGCCTTTGCATTATACTCGTGTGACAAAGGAATGTTGATTCTCACTCCCCGGCTCCCAGACCCCTGCTGAGAAAGACTCAATTTTGTTGAAAGAGGACAGGCACCTGTATGGCGCAATCGGGAGCGCATTGCGAGTGGCTGTGATGGCGGCCACGGCAGGAGTCTGCTGAGCCCTGGCCCACGCTGCACGGTGCCTGCGCACCTCCTCCTCAGGGAAGTGCGCAGCGCCGACCGTGCTCCTGCGCTTCCTGCCGCTGACTTGCTGATGCACCTGGTGTTCCGATGCACCCAGGGACGCCACCGCACCCCCTTGCATGGCGGCGGCAAGCTCTGCATCCGATGGTGGATGCCTCTGCAGCCATTGCATGTCCTGGTAAGTTCCGGTAATGACCATGATGAGGGCCTGTCTTTTGACAATGCAGTCATAAATTCGGATGTGCACAACGCTGTGCAGGCAGGACAGACCTCATAGTAAGCTTGGAGGACTTCCAATGAGGCAGGGGCGATTGGCAGATCAAATGCCTCCTTCACCAGGCGTCCCGAGGCTGCTGGCTTGTAGACAGTGACTTGCCGATTGTCATTTTTCCTGTTGCACAGAATGCATTAGCCGGTGAGCTGGTTTGGCCTTATTGCGTAACCTCCGCGATCAATCAACATTCTGAGTGATGGGATGGCAAGTTGGTAAGGCATTGCATGCTGTAGGAGTGTCTGGGTGGACAGCTCACCCTTGGCTCTTTGACGTGAAGCCGTACTTGCGGCATTCTGCATGGACAACTGCGCGGTCGTGATTGCTCAGGCCAGGTGGAAATACGTAGCCTGTTCGACAGCACAAGGGCATCAGAAGACACTCGAGAAAGATTGAATGATTGTCCAAGTCAAAAGCAAGCGCAAATGGCATCTAAGCGAACATCGATGTATACTACTATTTCCTATGCTGAAAATCAAAGTTGTGTGCTCAGTACGTGAAGTCAGCCAGTACTGACAATTCTTCCGCCAACCATCATCACTTCAAGGGCTCAAGCTGTGCATATAAGACCTTGGGGATATCTCTTGAATTGACTGATGTCAGAAAAAGGATTACTTGTTTCGTTGGAGCGCTGAAATTCTTCCAGCTGCTGTCCAATTGTCAGCCTGCTCTCCTCCGATATGGGTCTCAATCCAGGCGAGATCCCAAACCTTCCACGACCTCGTCCCCTTGATCTCCCAGGGCCAGCCATATCGTTCGCAAAGTTTGACACTATCAATAATAGTCCATAGTAACTGGATGAAAGTTGATGCGACTCGGAAGGACAGTTCCTTCGCATGCAAATCGTTGCCAAGCTTCGCCCATGCAAAGCGTAGCCGCAGATATTCCGGAACATCGGCTCTCCTCCCTTCCTCGAGGGGCAGCTAGCTCGTCAGACTCTGCACAAAGCCTCCCATAAGCTGCTATCAGGATGTGTTTTTGCAATCTCTGCTCGAAGTACGGGCTTGCCGCCTTGAGGTGAAAAGCTGAGAAGCGTGAAGAAAGCCAACACGGCATCCCCGACACACAAAGGCCGAAATGGCCGGTGGCTTAGCCATTGCTAGAGCAGGCACCAGATCTGCAGAATATCATGGAGAGCTCAGCTGGCGTGTGTTTATTGTCTGTATCGTGGCATCCAGCGGAGGGCTGCTGTTCGGATATGACCTCGGTGGGCTCTCATTCTCTTCACGACGTCCTCGTAAACATCCCACAAGAGAAGCAAACAAATCCTTTCCCTTCTTTTCAAGAAAATGCAAACGCATCTACTACCAGCTGTCCGTGTTGCAGGCATCGCGGGCGGCGTGGCGAGTATGCACGGATTCTTGGAGGTGATGATGCTGGTCCCTTTCCAGCTAGCGCCGTGCAGCTGATACACACTATTGCATTGTTGTTCGACGTGTTACGCCTGTAGATACTGAAAATGTTGACATGCAGAGGTTTTTCCCGGAAGTCATACTGCAGAAGCAGGAGGCACTGCAAAGCACGGCGAATAAAGACTACTGTCAATTTGACAGCCAGGCCAGTCAACTCTCCCATCAACGCTAGAATTCTTGCTTCAACATTGGCTTTGCAATTAGGCACATTTAAATGTTGACAAAATGGTCTCATACCCTTTCCTGTGCTCTTACAGACCCTTCAACTTTGGCAATCATCGATGTTCTTGGCAGGGGCTTTTGCAGGTGAGCCGAACGCATAATGTCGGACTTCATTTCCATGAAGCATCATTAAGATAATCCATTGTGATACTTTGCTGCTGATACTGAAAGCTTCTCTGGGTGACAGGATTGCTGGCAAGTTGGATCAGCAACCGCTTTGGCAGGAGATTTACCATGATCTGCGGTGGCTTTGCCTTCGTTGTGGGATCCGTCATGCAAGCGGCAGCCAATCACATAGCACTCCTGGTGATAGGCCGAGTTGTTCTTGGAGTGGCGATCGGATTTGCAACTCAGGTATGCCAATGGCCGCTAGTGACAACAACTCCTGCACTCCTCTGCTCGATCTTGCCGGTTGTCAAATTACTTCAACCAATTATGCAATGGGTCTGGTGATCACTTGCAAATGACACTGCAGGCAGTCCCAATGTATCTGTCGGAGATGAGCCCTGCCACATTGAGGGGCAGCCTCAACATATGCTTCCAGCTGGCAACGGCCTTCGGCATTCTCCTTGCAAATTGCATCAACTATGGTGCGACGCTACTCTTTTGCGCAGTCACCCACCGCCTCATTTTACATGCACAGCTGTCTGTCAGATGAGCAGGATTACTGTCCCAAACTGCATTTGCAGAAGGCAAGTATACAGTGTTATTCTGAATGGGGAATCAGATTAATAGCTGCATGCATCTGAGCTTTGCATGCATGCAGGCACCAACTTCTTGGGTCCCAACTTGGGCTGGCGGCTGTCACTGGGCCTCGCATCTGTGCCCGCGTTTGTGTTCTTTGTGGGAAGCTTGCTGCTGCCCGACACTCCCAACAGCTTGGTCCAGAGAGGCTATGAGAAGGAGGGACGACAGGTATAAGCAACACCATTGCTCCTAATAAAATAGCTGTAGTCGCATTATGTGCGCAGCTTCATCGTATCGGTCTGAGGACAGGAATATTGCCCACCTAGAGGGTGCAGGGGTAGAGCATGCAAAGGGAATGCCAGTGGTGTTGTGATCTAGTTTTGCAGACTGCACGCAAAATAGCTGATGTCACAAGGGGGTGAGTTAGAATGTGGCATGCACAGATCTTGGAGCTGATGCGAGGCACCAAAGAGGTTGAGGCTGAGCTGGCGGACATCAAGGATGCTGTCATGGAATCGAACAAGCACAAGGGCTCCCTGCGGCTCTTCACACAGCGCCGTCATATCCCACAGCTGCTATTTTCCATCCTCATTCCTGTCTTCCAGCAGTTCACTGGAATCAACGCCTTCATCTTCTATGGTGCGCGATTGCAATTTCCATCTCTGTTGAGTCTTCTCAGGATACGCTGTCTGTCAAAGATCTATGATGCGCCTGCTCTGAGTGAGATCGGTGCTTATTTGGCAGTGTGTGCTGTGATGGGCCACTTTGAAATTTCAAGAAAAGTAATTGTCAAATGAGTTCCTGTATTACTGCAGCCCCTCAGATTTTCATCACATTGGGCATGGCACAGACGGCATCTCTGCTGGGCATCCTAATTGTGACCGCCATCAATATTGGTGCAACACTAGTTGCAATCTACTTGGTTGACAGGTGAGTCACAGATTCTGCAAGAGCATTCTTTGTCCACTCAGTGACCTGCTTGCGTGGTTGCTATTTGAGTGGAGTCATAGGGCCATTTGAAAATTTTTCTTGAGCTGGCAGCCTTGAGAAGCTGCAGCATGTCTAGATGCAGCTGTTACGGCAACTACAATGACAAATGAGCATGCTATTCACAGGGTGGGCCGCAAGAAGCTGTTCTGGGCGGGTGGTGTCCAGATGATCTTGGCACAGATTGCCGCGACCATTCTGATGGCCGTGACTTTCAAGCATGTGTCGCCGCCAATTTACTCAATAGTCCTGATTGAGGTCTTTGTTTGTATGTTTACTGCTGGCTTTGCCTACTCATGGGGCCCTCTTGGGTGGCTGGTACGCCCATCTTCACTGCCTATCACCGGTACAATCTTTGCAGCTTGTTTGGGAAGAGGGAAGATTGACAGCGGGCTTTGCTTGATCTGTGCTGTGGCTTTGCACAGGTACCTACTGAGATACATACCATTGAGACAAGATCTCTGGGGCAATCAGTAACTGTCTTCACCAACTTTCTGAGCTCCTTCTGCATAGCTCAATCATACCTCAGCATGATGTGCAGGCTGGAGGTAAACTTGTTTTCTCATAAAAAGACATGCTTGTTTTACATGGTGCCTTAGTTTCAGTCTGGAGCTCCCAGGCCTCATTATTTCCAGGGAAGCAAATGTGACCTTCTCGGATTGGTTCAATATGCAAAGTTGACCATTTATGTGTTGTCCTGCAGTATGCAACATTCATCTTCTTCGCGGGATGCGTGGCAGTCATGACCCTGACAGTGGCAATCCTACTGCCAGAGACGAGAGGGGTGCCCATTGAGGAGGTCTGTTCTCCCCCACTGCAATATCCTCAAAAATTACAAAGCCCTTGCCCTGAAAATAAAATTGACACTGCGGCATTTGGGATATTGCCCGGATGGAGAACAGTGTCAGTGTTAAGAAGTGATGGGATGAGTTTGAGTGGCTGCAGGTCAACTTAATCTGGCAGGAGCATCCTGTCTGGAAAAGGGTGGTGGCTCCAAGGGATACGCTAAAAAGGCAGACTAGTGCCTATGCACAAGACATCCACAAGGAGATCACTCCTTGAGCGAGCTCAGCTTGAAGTGTTAGCGGCATTGCATCATTAGTGTACAACCTTGCTGTGTTCATAGAAGCGCATCAATCCGATGAATTACAGGGAAGTGCTTGTGCAGATGCGCATGCGCATGCATTTGCTGGTGCTGCAGCTGATGATAAGGTTGTCCCAAGGCCGCTTCATATTGTACAGAAATAAAATCCCTGCGCAGTTTATGCAGGAAAGGAACTGTGTGTAGTGCGCTTCTTGCAGAACATTGCACATGCGACCATGGCTTTGCGTCTGCATGCTTGTACAGTGATCAAGTATCAATCAACAGCGGCATGTATGGCTTGACAGAGCTGCAATTGATGTACAGATGTGCGCGGAAGGGCATGAGGTCCTTGATAATCTGGGCAGATAAATCTACGTGGTGCACCAATACCAGGTGATTCACGGATCTTCCAGTGTGAACCAGTTGCAAGGGTCTTGTAATTTGAAAAATGGATAGCAGTCAGCATTTGCTTCAGGGCAGTCTGCTCACAGCATTATCGCATGTTGCATGTCCAGCATTGCAACCTCAATCGAGCCGTGTGATACGTAAGGATCGCTACTCATATGAATTGCAGCAAAAGAGGACAGCCACATAAATGTCTGCGAGTCAACCAACATCAGCATCCTCATTGTATGCTTCCTCCATGTCTTCATCTTCCATCTCCGATTCCTCCTCCTCTGACTCTTCAGACTCTTCCTCTTCGCCCTCAGTCTCCCCCTTTCCAAAAGCACCCTCTGCCTCATCCCCTCCAGCTGCTGCCTGGCCTTGATCATCAGCTGATTCATCGCTGTCTTCTGCCTCATCTGCAACAATCAGAATATTCCTTACAGCGACGCCACTCACTTCATAAGTAAGACAGTCCATTGAGTGACAAGGTGCAGGAAAGTTGGGCTTCAGTTGATAGAACGAAGAAAGCAATGCGACATGCGCACCGTTTGTCTGGGCTTCCTCGGTCAGACCAGCGTCCACATCCGCAGCATCAGCTTCCTCCCCTTCCCCATCAGAACCCTCGTAGATCTCAAAATCTCCTGCGTCACCTCCGGAAGCCGCCAGCAGCTCCGCGGCGCTCGGCGCCACTGGCGGCGGCCCTTCGGCCTGCCAGCTGTCGAGCACAGACTGCAGGTATACCGCCGGCAGAATGTCATGCGCCGCGCCCGGCGGCCCCGCGCCCTTTGCCACGTCGCTGACATCGTCCGCCATGCTGACGTCACCCGCAGCGCTGACATCAGCACCGGCCGGCTGCGGCGGCTCGGCAGCCGCCGCCAAGCCAGCCCCTGCATTGCCCGCTCTCTGGGTAGACTCCCTCGGGAAGTGCACAGGCGGGACGTCAGGCTTCCCTCCTCTTTCTGACATGCTGGCGTCCTGCTGAGGGGCGTCGGGCTGCTCTGTGGCTGCGCTGGAAGCCCCGGCGCCACCCTGTTGGGTGGTGCCCGCTCCTGGCTGGCCGGCTGCTGCAGGTTGTGTAGCCCCATTGGCCTCGGCTGAGCCCCTGTGGAGGTACAGGAGAACAATATCAAGGGTGCAAGCTTGAGCAACGAGTGTTGGATCCTGTAAAGCACTGTGTTAAAGACGTTGAGAATCCTTGTGATACCTGCTGGGAGGAGCTGCCTGGCAAAGAGCAGCAAAGCGGGATTCCACTCTCTCCTGCAGCTCATGCCACACTTCCGAAGAGAACCAGCCTGCAAATTACAACCCAGTAAGAACGCAGTTCTTGTGTTAAAGAAACTCCTCTATCACACTAGAAGACAAGCCAGGCATGAACTGAACAGTCATCTTGTGAGGTATGTATAATTGAAAAGACGAGGGGAGGACTACCTGATTTGAGGCTGCAGGTTTCAAGTTGGGCTGGCTTGTCAATCACACTCTGTATGTAGTCATCCGCCAGATTGCACAGCTGCAGGATGCATTCGCCAACTGGGAGGGCTGCAAAAGAGGTGACATCCTTGTAAGATGGACCCGAAGAAGTTCCAGACGCATCTGCAGCACTCCTCTCCACACCCCTTCAAGCAGCACAAAATACGCGCTCAGTCCTTCAGCATGGTCAGGGGGACCTGGCTCGAGGAGAGCTATAAGGTTATAGATGCGAGTTTATAGACACTGGGGTCCTCACCTGTAGTCCACTGCCTGGTACTTGTGGCTCGTGGGATCACTCCGAGGGTCATACCCACGCCTGACCCACAAACCTCTCCAAGGACCTGCATCAAATTGAAATTATTTGCATCCCTTACTAATGAGCACACAATGAGAGCCCAAATTGGAGGCCGGCAGAAATTTGTGGTGAAGTGTTGAAACATGCGCAGTCTGGGAGTGAGAGATCAGAAGAATGGCAGCGAGCCGCACCGTTCCTGAACATGTAGGCAATGCGTGGCAGCATGATGTCAAATTCCACATCTGTGAAGCTGGACTCCACACGCTCCTTGAGAGCAGCGCTGCTCCAAATCGGGCGCTCGGCCATCAGCTCAGAGAAGTCCTTCAGGACCAGCTTGCGGTCCTTGTACAGGCCGGCCCCCTCTGCAAATTCAGAGCTGAACTTTGTTCAGGTTCTCAAATCTGAAATTTGAACAAAGCAGAAGAGGCAGTGTATGTTGACGCTGTTTGAGATGCCTCAGGCCTACAGAAAGAAGGGTTACTAGCAATACTGAAGGCTGCAGCTCTGGCGTGATAGTATGTCTTGCATGGTGCATGTGGCAGGACAGACCTGCGCCAGGGTCAGATAGAGGGGCCAGCACATTGACGGCCTGGAAGTTTATGACGTGGGCTGCCAGCCTTCCGATGCCCCTCCCAAGGCTGCTGACGCCTGCGCATCAAACCAAAGACCGCCATCAACCACAGTGTGGTGAAGCTTCAGCCTGCCTGCCTCCTGACCTTGAGCATTCAAGGAAAGGCAGGTGCCCTCGTTCTGACTCTTTAAAGGTATGTACACAGCAGGGTAATCAAGGGCTGGAATGGAATAACAGGGTGGAGGGCCACCTGTCTTCATGTAGTCTGGGTCAGCCCCGTAATAGCTCCTGAAGGCATAATCCATGGGCAGGTCCTGTTTGGTGAACAGGGGTGGAGGGAACAGCATGGGCTCTGTCTCCAGCCCTGGAGGGCCCTCCTGCTGTGCAACCTGCACAAGCACGCAGTGTCAGCCTGTTCGGCTCCCTTCACAATCTTCCCATCTTGCCAAATAGCAAATGTGTTGCATGCATGCGCCTTGCTCACCCAGGAGCATCCAAATGGAAGCTGTGCATGAGCTAGGCCTCAGTCTGTTGGTCTTGACAGGTGAGAAGAAGCACCTGCTCGTGCAGAGGTCGGGGATCACATGAGACGTACTGGAAATCTGCCATGCCTGGGAAACGCACGGCAAATTTCACATGCGCCATCACCTCTGCTTTCAACTCCTCCTCGCTATCGGTGGCTGCACCTGCCACAGCCAATACCGTTTCTTTCCTTCGTCTCTAGATTCTTGTGATGACCAATCAACCTTGCTGCTGCTTACCAGGCACTCCTACTGGAGGTGAGTAGTTCGTCTGGGTGCAGCAAGTTTGTGAACCCCACTCACCTACATTGCGAGAGATGCGCAACAGCAACCCACGCGTGCTCTGTTTGTATCCCGAAAGGGGATGTGAGAGCGGATCTCCAGGGCGCAAATGCAGCGACATGACTGGGGAAGACCCATCTGCTGTGGCTGAGATCGCCTCGAGGCCTCCCAAAGTCTGGATGGCTGCATCTGAGTCTTTCACGTAGCCAGGATACTCCACTAGTAGGGCGTTTTTTTCGGGAATTGACTGCGTTACTGACGTCATAATGCTAAATGAAGACCTAGCAAACTATTCATGCCTGTTCAATTCCTGCTGGAGGTATTACATTCCTGTCGATCTGTTGTGTCGCAACCGATGCGAATACATTACTTTAACATTTATGAATGTCAAATTTGAAAAGTTTATCGATTGAGCGGCTGTCACCGGAAGCTTGATGTCAACAATCACAAGATCAAAGGACACCAGAATAGTTGCCCCAGGCGCTAAGGATGCTTTTCATAGATAAGCTTGAATCACTTCATAATGTTCTAATAGAGGTTCTTCATGGAATCAAGAAGGCAAGATGGGAAACGATGGTCCTTTGATGAGTCATACTCTGGCTGACGTCACTGTGAGAAGGACTTCCTCCCCAGAACACAAGTAGATCGTACTTCTCCACGTTAGATTGCGTTTAATAATGGCAGCGAACACACGATCTTTGAGTGGTGGTAGTGCGTCCAGCATTGGGGACAAGGCAAAGTTTGGTGTTGTCACAGTGAGTGACAGGGCAAGCGCAGGCATCTACGATGATTTAAGCGGACCAGCGATTTTAGAATTCTTTTCTGAGGCCATCAAATCTGAGTGCGTGATTCTGCCACGCTAGATCCGACTGCTGCGCGATTCCCTAGTACTGAATCCCATGTCCTTGACCAAATGTCCCGTGTTTGGATCTTGCAGGTGGCAAGCAGTGTACAGAGTGATTCCAGATGAGAAACCTCTCATAAAAGACACCCTAAAGCAATTCGTGGGTCCTTCAACCACAGGATCTCACAACACCACCAGAGCTTACAACACAATGTTTTTGTGTGATTGGGGGACATCATCATTCTGAATGCCTGTTGACCAATGTGTGTCTCAGTGTGATGAGGAAGGCTGCTGCTTTGTGGTGACCACTGGTGGCACTGGACCTGCACCCCGCGATGTGACACCTGAAGCCACGGAAGCGGTACTGATCCCTCTCAGTTTTATTATTCATGAAACAACCCTCCATCATGAGTGTGAGTTGAGATGCGCTGAGCCTCTGTGCAGTATTTGATATGCTAATACTGAGCAGGTGGCAGGCTAGAGTTGGGAAGGGCAACCTTATTGGTGGTGCTTTGCTTGTAGGTATGCGAGCGGATGATGCCAGGGTACGGAGAGCAGATGAGGGCGATCAGCCTAAAGTGAGAGCCAACCGCGTCCTTTCTTCTCTATTTCTGCACCTTCTGCCTAAAAAATTCTGTAAGAGACACAAGAGCAGGAGTCAAACCCTTGGATCAGGTGTTGTTAATGCTTTACTGTGAAAATTGATCTGTTTGAGTGCAACTGCAGGCATGTGCCCACTGCTGTCTTGTCCCGACAGACAGCAGGCCTGCGAGGGAAGGCCCTCATACTTAATCTGCCAGGGAAGCCCAAAGCTATCCGAGAAACCATTGACGAGGTGGGTGAATGTTCGATACCATAAGTGTGAAAGCAGAGTGCCCAATCATTACTTTGCTGAACAGGGGTGCACCTTGTGTTTAATTTGCAGGGATGTGATGCATATTGCATTGCTTTGTGCAGGTCTTTGTTTCTATTCCGGCGTGCATACAGCTTCTGGAGGGTCCTTACATCGAGACCAATGACAGTGTGGTAAAGGCGTTCAGGCCTGCAGGGCTCATCAGGAAAGGCAAGCCTGACTCATAGCTACCACCCCTGCAATTAGAGTCTGGTGAAGAGAAGCAGCCTGCACTTTTGTCGGTGCTGCACCCCATGATTTACTCAGAAGTACAGGATTTGCAAAGACTGTTGCGCTCATGTAAGAATACGTACGGCTTCAATGTTGAGGTCGAGCTTCGACCCTTGAAGGTCAAATTCTGCAGATTAGTCTAATCCGTGCCGAGTTCCAACCACAGTTGTCCTGAGTAAATGCGTGTTAAGACCCTCTGCATCAAGCATATCTGAAGCTATCAGAACATCATCACAACAGAAGCCCGACAAGGTCTGCCATAATGAAGGCTTCACCATCTGCATCACTGACCTTGGGCAGCTGTTTTCCTCATGAAGTGTCTTTAAAACTGCTTCACATGAGCCACAGCCCACATGTAGCGCCACAGTCTGGCAGAACCAAGCAAACAGGCACTCACAGTTCTTCACACGCCCTGCACATTGGGCACATTGAACCCAGAGGGCCGCAGGTAACCCCGGAAGCTCAAACTGGGCATAGACCCCGGTGTGCAGACCAGTGCTGCCTGGTCGAGCGCATGTGAATTTCTGCGCGCAACAGGCACGGCCCTGCTAATTGGCGCTTCTGTTGCAGCCGCTGCATCATTCCCTGACAGGAGCGGCTCTGTCGGCAGATTGCCGGCAGGCTGCTCTGCCGGCGGTTTGCCCTTGTACTGGCAGAAGAGGTAATAGGTGATTGCCAGTGCCACAACGCCGCTGCCAGCCCACTCTTGCCAGTTCTCTATCCGCTCCCCCATCAGCACCCATGACCCTGCTCACAAAAAAACGATTCACCCTTGACCCCAGCACTCTGTGTAGTATATGGTACCATGACCTACCACTAAGGGCTGCACTTCATTCTGATGAGCACCTTCTTGTGAGGGCCGAGGAAATAGGTTCATGCCATGAACTTCATGGCCAGTCGTGACATAGAAAAAGGGGCACTGCGCGACCCACCAGCAATTGAGGCCACAAGGCGCAGTGCCGTGCCCATCGCAAACAGAGACGCCCCCACCCGCCGGATGATGAACTGTTGCAGCAGATTCATTCCATAATACACCTGCGACCGATAGAAAGCATCATCTTTCTGCCACACTTCTGTCCAAATGAAGAGCCCATGCGTCCATGCACAGGGGAGATCAGGTGCAGGAATCCCATCAATGCTGGACCGTATCTCAGACTACGTAATGATGGCACGAACTTGTCGCTTTCTTTGCAAATTTGGCTGTGATCGCACCCCGAGTGACGTGAAGAGCAAGTTTCCCCACTCCAGGGCATCGTAGTGCAGCACTGCATCCCAGTCATTGGGCTCCAGTGCGAGTGACAGGAACGGCAGCGTGAGGCACATTGTCGCGTATTCAACATACAATACGAGGTCCTCAGCAATAACGCCCTCTGTCTTCTGCACGTACACATAGAACACAGCCATCCCCAGCATGCTAATGAGGCCAATGCCTATGCCTATTGCATCATCCCATCCCAACTGTTGCCCCTCTGTGCTGTTCTGGCTGCCTCCATACACCACCATCCCTGTGCAAAGCAAAAGGGCAAGCTGAGACGCTGCTCTTGCAAAGTTGCAATATTTGAATGAGCGCGCATCAGCAGGCAAATAGTAGGCAACAATTTTGTGGCCTCGAATAGATTATCGAAGCAGCAGTTTGCCGTGTACACACCTGAGCCAAGCAGTGTGAGCACCAGAGACGGCCACAAGGCCGGCTCAATGGGTATTGCCAGCACAGCACGTGCCAGCAGGGCTACTAGAAGGGGCGCTGTCATGTACAGCAGCTGCAGCCAATTGGCTGAGGTGTAGTTGGCAGCAAGAATGCCCCCGAAGGCCAGCACACCCAGGGAAATTGCCAGCACCAGAATGGCAGTGATCTTCTCTGACAAGCCGTGCTTTTTCTTGGATTGAACTTCCTGCAGAGCAGGTTTTCACTCATGCATGCAAGATCACTGGCTCCTTAGGTTGCAGGTTAAACATTTGAGGTTAAACATTTGAGTAGGATAGATTGTGTGGGAATCAAATTGAAGTGGACATACCTGGCTCTCATCAATGATGCCATCATCTTCTGGTATTTGCCTTTTGCAGCAAGAACGGATCAAGGAGACTGGGATTGTGTATGTGAATAAAAGCCCAAGAGCCGCGATTGCGGCAACATAGAATCCCAACCGCATTGGCTCCAAAGGGGGCTCTGCCTTGGTCTGTAAAAAGCGGCACGATACCGGAAAGAGGCCCCAGAGGAGGTGGCAGATCACTAGCAAGAGGTACCAGAACACATCCCATAATACGCTTCTTCGGTCTTTCATTGTCGTAGGTAGCCTGCCAGGACAATTAAATGGTCATACGATGTCCGTGGAAGCCAAAGTGGGGTTGTGCTGGGTGGAGTTGTGTAGCTAGGGAAAGCCCTAGTTTCGCACGGTCAATCCAACATGACGGGATGACCAGTTGATCAGCACAACTTATTACTACATGATGTGGCAGACATACATAATTTTATCGTGATCAGCAATCGCTCGAGCATGTACCAAAACTGAAGCTTTCGTCAGTACCAGATTGCCGTTGTTCTCCCAAGACCGTTGGAGATGAAGGGGCCGATCCGTTAGCCAAGGACATTTTCCATGCACATCTACCAATGTAGCATGCGATACACTCGAGTCTTGTCCCCACATGTGCTCAGCGAGGGCACGGAAACCGGAAGTTGGGAGATCGTCGCACGAGTGGATCACGTGGATCACGTGATGGCAGATGACGAGGATGCACATGCACACAATGGCATGTTGGACTTTGTTTCTCAGGATAGAGTGCAACGACCATTTTCTTCACAGATCTGTTCAAAAAGCTATCAATAGAGGGTGCAAGCTCGCCGTCTGCGTCCACGACGGCTTCCACCTGGATATTGGCAGGCCTTATAATTTAGCTAAAATGGCGCTGTGAACGTGAAAGAAAGACCCATCTGTGGAAGTCGATTTGCAAAAAGCATGTATAGGATGTGAACAAGTAGGAGAGGGGCGTAGGCACCTGCTGCAAATTCCATGTATCAACAAGTCGCCATGAGGACAGATTTGGCAAATTTATTGCCCATCAAAATCGTTACCAAGGCAATTCAACTCCAATGGCGGGTGTTCACGCTGCCGTGGACGACCTTCATCTACTGGCTGTCATGTGTCGCTTCTCTTCTGATGCGCTTCCTTATTTTGACTGGGTCACCTCCAGCAGAGTTCTACAGCAGGGCAAAGGTATGGCCACTTTCAGAGACTGGAACCTTGAAATGTGCATAGTCAATATGTTTCGATCTTCTGCATCGCATCAAAGCTCACGAGCTCGAGAATTGTGGCCCGCATGCAGCTGAGGGAAGTGATGAACGTTGTGGAACACCTGCACCAGAGGGAGGATAACTACAGGCGTAAGATCAAGGCAAGCCATTATTGTTCTACTTTATTTTAGCTTCCTGGAGGGGGCCATTGGTTGATGGCTATGAAATTTCGCTTCCAAATACCAATTACCCTCAACTGTCTGTCACAGGAACTTCAGGAAGAGATGGAGGCTCAACATCGTGATAAGAAAAGGGCCCTGGCGAAGTTGCAGAAGGTGCGCGAGAGGCTTTTCTTCCCTTTTGTTAGTGCCTCTGCGTTCATGCCTTTCATTTGCTGCAAGTTCCCCTTGGTTTTTTGTGATCAGGCAAAGATGGAATCCCAAGGCGGACATGAGGGATTGGGAGAGGGTGCATCAGTGCACCGGACGGGCACGCATGGTCCAGAGAACAATGCAAGGTGCCTCTCTCTCTACTTCATTGCAGGAAGCTCTAGAGTCTCTAACCTTATGTGCGGGCATGCGCACCGCATGTGCCTTACACAGCTATGGCTTGATATCACCTCGAGGTATCTGCAGATTAAATTGCCATGTAGACAGGTAGGCAGGTGGCATGTCAATGCTCACAGGATGGCAGACAGCGCATTTGAGCACTTGGGTCTGCAGGTGGGGCATGCATCTGAGCGTCCTGCTGACAATTGTGGCAGTGGTGTTGTTCTTCGAGCACGGCCAGTGCCCAGTGCTGGTCCGCAAGGTTATCCTGACCATCCTGTGCCCGGTGAGTTCCCACAACACCCTATTTGCATTATCCAACTCCTGCAAAACAGCGCAACTCCTGCAAAACAGCGCAAAATGCACACAAGACAGACTTGCTGAAACGCAGTCTCCATCTATGGGATGCTGTGCTGTGCAATACCTGGGTTGCGACTCCGATGGCCACTCCAAGAAGGAGTCGGCCAATCACCAGCAGCGCAAAGTTATTGGCTGATGCTTGACCGAAATTTCAAATCAAAGAGAAGCACTGACAAGGTGTGTTGTTTGCTGCGCGCAGACGTGCTTCATGTGGGTCTGGTCACTGTCCTCGCATGCGCCTGGCAACTTCACTGGCGCGCTGTACTGCAGCTGCTGGTTTCTGCTGGGCTACCTGTTCAACGAGTGGACGAGGATGAGCTGATTGCTGAGAGCATGTCCCCTGGCTTCCCTTTCTGTCAGAGAGAGCAGGGGACTCCAAATCAGCAATTGATTTTCAAATGTTTCAGAGTCCCCTGCAGAGAGGACTTGGCAGATTGCAGGCAGTGGGGGACATTTGGCTGAAATGCTGAGAAAGGCAATGTGGGGCGTGAGAGCGGACTATGTACCAAAGGCAGGAGCGCAGTGAGTGCAGAACAATTGAGTTGTATATTGGCAATAATTGTATGAGCTTCTGTTGTCGTGCAAGGATTTTTCAAGGAGAGACCGATGGAGTATGGTAGTAAGCAAAGGGATGTGTCGGCGTCTGGGAAGGACTAGCACGGGGTCAGCCAGGCATAGAAAATTGATTGCTGGCCTTGTTGAACAGGGCAATCGAGCAGACCAAAGATGCAGATCTCACTACATTATATAGATTTCTCGTTGTTTTTTTATATTTGTAATCTTTTCTAGATCTACTCATCATTTGATGAGCAGCTGCCACATTCCTCAGATCTGCTCTCAAAACGCCTAGAGCATGCAGTCAGGCCCTTCCAAACACTATTGACACAGCCTAAATAAATTATTTAAAATATCAGCAAGTAATGTAAAATTAGCTGTCCTCCCAAGAATTCAAGTACCATACTTCACTTTGGTCCAATCTCACGCACTCTCTACCAAACAAAACAATTAGATGCTTTTCACTCTTGGTCAATCATTCTCAATGTGGCTGTGTGGGTCGCCAAATTTCTCAGACATTTTGTGTTGAGCTCTGCCTCGAGTACCCTTGGCTCATCAGCGAGGCGGCTCAAAGAATCAATATCCCGCTGAGAGCCACTTTCTCGCACACCCACTGCAGCATTGATGATGTCGCCAACGAGGTCAACGCCTGCATTCTGAGTTTTTGCATCCGTGGTGAAGTTGGGGTCGTCCGTAGGAATTGGTGCTGCACATGGGGTCACCTGCAGGGCAAACAGAGGGTCAAGTGCATTCTTGAACATGCAAATCATGCCATGCAGCAAAAGCTTCATCTTGAAGCTTGCGGTTGCCACCAAGGGGCCCCAAGTCTGCTGCAGCAAACGGCCATTTGGCCCTTGAACTAGAGTGGTCCGCACAAGGCATTTGCTTGAAGATTTACTCGTTTTCTACCCTTCATCTATCGGTGAATTAGTGTTGTTTCGAGCTCCCCAGCCTTGCTTTTGCAGCTCAATTTGGATCTGGGCAGGCCATATCTCTTTGGCCCCATTTTATCACGTGCTCCTCTAGACTATAAAGAAAGCATACTGTACCTGATGGGACTCTGGAGGGCTGACAAAGTCATTCATCCCATAGTGAGTCATATTGTGGAAGCTAAAGTAGCTTGCACAAGAGCCACCGTTGTGCGCCTTCTGGTAGGCAGCTATGGTCCTGTTATTGTATTGGCCTGCCAAGAACAGGACAAATGTCCCGTCTCTAAGTGCAATTCCCTTTGGTTTTCCTTTGTCATCTGCATCAAAAAGCTAAAAGCTTCAGAAGCAAAATGACGATAACTTCTCCAGAGTGCACATGGCTTGCCCAAATTGCATGCAATGCCCCACTGTCCTGGTAAATGCTCGCTGAAGCACTGCACTTGTGCTTGCTGCCGGTGTCGCTGTGATTAGGTGCGTCTGGACACCATAAAAGCATGCACCTGTGATGTATCCCTCAAAAGCAACGGCCCCAATCACAACATCCTTCCCTTGCTTGTTCAATACTGGTGTGTAGCCTTCACAGGCCCCGTTCATGGAAGCATCTTTTTCACATCCACCTGCACACCATGCCCAGGTTTGATGCTGATCTGCAGATGTTCACGTTCTTGTAAACTTATTGCTGTCCTTCTGCAGGCAATGCATAGAGTGTACCTGTGAGGACGTCACACGCAACAAATGCACCCAAAGAATGACTCAGGAGCAAAAGCTCATCCAAATTTGCTCGCTGCAAGAAAGCAAAGTCTGGGCGGGCATCCAGATTGCTACTGGTGACATTGTCTATGAAGTCGTAAAGTGTATTGATGAGCCTCGCGGACACATCCACGATGGCATCTTGTCTGCATCCTGGTCCTGCATGCCAGCAATGTGATGCTCAGACTTACAATAAGCTGGATTCAAGAAGGCTTCTATGGTCCGTCATGGCTGTCGGAAAGAAGACTTACTTGGTAGAATAGATGTCTTGTGTGAAAAAGCCCTGTAATAGTCTGAAGACGCAGTCACATAGCCATGCTTGGCCAGCCTTTCGATGACGCGACTATACCAGAAGCTTTCCACGGAAGCCCCTGCGCAACCATGAACATGTTGTCCTACGATAATAATCCTGTCCTTCACGTCGGAGTTTACCAGGTTCAGATCCTCTAAAGAAGTATATAATAGCATCGAGATAAGAGGTAGGCCCACCATTCAGTAGCAGTATGAGCGGCTTTGGTCGTTCTGGAGAGGTGTGGGCAGGGTACGTGAAAGTGAAATTTACTGGCACAGTAGTTGTTGCGTTGGCCTTGTGGGGCAACAACAAGTGTATTTTGCCCACATCTACTGATTTGGACACCTGAAGGAGTTTGCCACCAGCATTCTCACCACTGGCATGCACAGTTTTAAGCAAAATGTTACGTCCTGCTGATACATCTGAAGCTTGCAAAATAGGGTAAGGAGGCAGCTCGACGCACATTATTACTGTAAACGCTGGCCTGCGAGCTGACGATGAGCAGGATCAGGCAGATTAAGGTGGTGATCGCTCGATGTTTGGTCATCATTCTCAAGACGTCAAGCAGTCAGCGCAGTCAGTTCAATATCTCCACAATGACATCAAATCGATTGTCTTTATGTCTTTACTGGTCTTCAACGAACATGAACTGCACACGAACGTGGTCCGAGGAGAATGTGTCGGATTATAAGAGCAAATCCCTTCCGAAACCGAGCTGCTGTCTTCAGCTGCAACAGCTGCTTGCCCACTTATAAAGGAGATCCTCCGAATTTTGTAACTTTTAATATGAGGAAAAAGTAGGGCAATCTGCCAACGTCCAGGCCGCCTGATACAATGCATGGATGCGTGTTAGTGGCCTTCCATCTAAAGGCTGCAGCGAGATGAACTCTCTCTTAGGGCCATGCACGTGCCTTGCAAGCGCTGCATCCACTAGTGTGCATTCGATAGCTTGTTTTCATCGTCCGATTGCAGCTCAGCTTCCTTCACTGCGACGGGTAAGTTAGCGATTTTTGAGAATAGAGGTGACAGCTGAGATAAACACTGTGCATGACTGCCATGAACGGTCGTTGTTTAGCAGCAGTGAACGATTTTTTTCGTATCTTTTTCATCTGAGACCATGATCCCACGGCACGCACGAAATCATCGAACAAGGTTCACGTGCATCCTCATCAGTCTGGTGATTATAATACTGAGGGTTGCCTGTGACAGATTGCTGGCACAACCTTCCCATCGTTGGCAGCAGATAGATCAGTGACAGGATGGCGCAGCAGATGTACACCTGTTCGGTGTGCCTCAACGGCAGCTGGCCCTGCTGTGGCAGACAGCAATGGTGCTCTCATGAAGATTATCGATGTTGAGCTGCAGAAAGAGGCCGAGCAGTCATACCTTGCGGTGAGCCTCCCTCGGAGCACAGGGCGTCAAATGCTCCATGAGGTGATGTCTGCATCTGTAGCAAAATAGTTTGTATGTCACTGAAGCTGAAATCAGTGATGGTGGTCTGTGCAGTATGCCATGTCAGTCATTGTTGGGAGGGCGCTTCCGGATGTAAGAGATGGACTCAAGCCAGTCCATCGCCGCATCCTATTCGCCATGCATGATCTGGGGCTCCTGCCAACGAAGCCATACAGGTACAGTGCTGCTGCCACTCTGCCTTATCATGTGGCACCACTTCTTTTCTTGCAACATCTGCCTGGTTTCGCACTCCTCACGACAACTATGTAAGGGATGGTGTGCGGCAGAAAATGTGCGCGAGTGGTGGGAGAGGTGCTGGGAAAGTACCACCCTCACGGAGATAGCGCTGTCTACGAGGCACTTGTCAGGATGGCCCAGGGCTTCTCCATGCGAGCCCCACTGGTGAGCCCTCCTACCTGTCAATATCATACCTTCTCTTACTGCATCCACCTTTTCTCTGATCACTTTCGCGAAATCACTTTGTTTTGCAGCTGTAAGAGGCACTCTGTGTGAATGTCCAGGTGGCGGGGCATGGGAACTTTGGGTCCCTGGACAATGATCCTCCAGCAGCCATGCGCTACACTGAGTGCAGGCTGCAGGCCGTGTCCTCAGCAGTCATGCTGGCCGACCTGGCCTATGACACTGTCGATTTTGCACCCAACTTTGACAACTCTCAGGTCCGCCCCTCTCCACTGGACTGCACCAGCCTGTCTGATCCTTGGCTCGGAGACCTCTCCAGTACTCTCTCCTGTATACCAGCAGTGCCTTTGCTTATTAGATCAGGAGCACAAACACAACTGATGATTCACTGAAAATCTTAATTGCCATACGCAGGAGGAGCCTCGTGTGCTGCCAGCGAGGGTGCCGAACCTGCTGGTGAACGGCTCTTCTGGTATTGCGGTGAGCATAGCCACAAAGATACCGCCCCACAACCTGAGGGAGGTCGTGGCTGGCCTTCACGCCCTCATAGACAATCCTGACATCACCGTCGCTGAGCTCATGCAGCACATCCCCGCCCCAGATTTCCCCACAGGCGTGCACTGGACCCCATTTACACAAGTATGTGTTGCCTTGTCCCACCCTCCCTAAATTACTTACTGCATAACCAAGGCAGATCTTGCCATATTTGATTATGGAGGCTTGGGCAAGGATCAGCTCTGAGAATTCACTTGAAGCTCATCAGGTGCATATTGGTATGTCATGAGATCGAAGCAATGCAGTCAGAAAGTAGCATGGAAAGCATCATCCCCGGGTGCAAAATATATGAATTTAGAAGGTATTTAAATTTGCTGATGCCTGAATTTGAAAATGCTGCATCTCCAGGCGGGGAGATTCTGGCGTCAGGCGGCATCAGGGATGCGTACGAGCATGGCAAAGGGTCAATAGCGGTGCGCGGCCGGGCATTCATCGAGGGGAATGACGCCGTCGCCAGCACCTCCGCGCCGGCCGGGGCCGGTGCCGCCGCCAAGCGCGCCAAAAAGGGCACGCGCGAGAAAGTGCTCAAGCCGTCCATCATTGTCACGGAGCTGCCCTACCAGACCAACAAGGCCGACTTTGTCGCCAAGGTCGCGGCGCTGGTCGAGGAGCAGAAGCTGACAGGTGCGTCAATTGCGCACCTGGTTGTACCACACACTTGTGTGGAATGGCCCCCTTGGTTTCATCAATATTCTTAGACAAATTTTCTGCAGGGGCAAGATGATTTGAGACAAGCCGCAGTGAAAGGCCCAGTAGGTCCAGGCCTGTCCGCTCAGCCAGAGACTGGTTCCCTCCGACACTGGTTCCCAATGCTGCTGCTGGAGTTCCACTGCCAAATTTCTACCCCTTTCATGCTTGCCTCTTGTGTGACGTTGGTCATGGCAAGACAGCAGGCAGTGGCTGTCAGTTTTGGCAATTTGCATGGTATAAATGGCTATTTTCTGCGCACAGGCATCTCAGATGTGAGGGACGAGAGTGATCGGGATGGCATGCGAGTTGTGGTTGAAGTGAAGAGGGGCTCTTCACCAGAGGCATGCTCCTTCACACCCACTCCACATGACCGTGCTCTCCTTTTTCAGCAACATGTTGTCCCTCCATGGTGATGCAGGAGGCATTCTGCTTTAAGCTATCATCACGCGGCGGTGATCTGAGCGGGCAACACTTGTGCGCAGGTGGTCCTGAACAATCTGTACAAGCAGACAACGCTGCAGAGCAACTTCAGCGTCAATTCAGTCGCGCTGGTCAATGGCACGCCGCAGACCCTGAACCTCAAGGAGTTCCTCACAAATTTCCTCGACTTCAGATGCCAGATCATCAAGCGCCGAGCCAGGTGCAAACAGATCCCGCTTGCTTCTCAACTTGAAACAATTTGCTGTAAACTTCTGGCAAGATCTTTGGTAAGGAGATGTTAAAAAGGCTTTAAAAAATGCAGGAGTGGTCATTCTGACCGTATGGTTGCAAAGTACTGTAAATGACAAAATGCGGCAGTACGTGTGCAGGTTTGACCTGAGGAAGGCACAGACGCGGCAGCACATAGTGAAGGGCCTTCTGCTGGCCCTGGCGGATCTGGACAAGGTCGTGGTTACCGTGCGAGCGGCCAAGGATGGCGCCGCAGCGTCCAAGGACCTGCAGCAGGAGTTCGGGCTGTCCCCCGAGCAGGTGCAGATGCCGACTTCCTTGTGAAGGCTGCATGAACATGTCCCTTGCTTAACAGGAGCATAGAAATTCCGCATGCAGGTGTTGGACACGCTGCCTTTGAAGAGGTCTACAAGCGGCATTCCCATGATGGTTTGAAGCCGACGCTCTGTCTAAAGAGCGAAAAGGGCTGCCTGACAACATTTCTGGCAGCTTCGTGGCAGCTTCTGAGCAAGTGCCTTTCGGGGTGCAGGCGGATGCAGTGCTGAGCATGGCGCTGCGGCGGCTGACGTCGCTGGAGGCGGGAAAGCTGCGCGAGGAGGAGGCAACGCTGGCGCAGACGCTGGCGCAGCTGCAGAGCCTGCTGGGCAGCCAGCAACTTGTCCTGGACACCGTCAAGCGCGAGTCCCAGGAGATCGCCGACAAATTCGGCGACAGCCGCCGCACCGCGGTGCGCCCACCTCACGGCATGCGCTGTCCACATTGGCTCATGTATTGTTATGGATGCCAAAATATTTTGGCCTCATTCAGAGGACCCAAAAGTGTATGGGACCAAGGGCGCGGAGGGCTTCTCCTAGAGGCTTTGTAAGGTGCTTGAGGATGATGGCATCTATTCTGATTTATTCCCAACCTCTATGCACTTCCGCCTCAAAAGCATGCGCCTGAAAGCGGCCCACAATGGGTTCAGCAGGATGTTGTGGGCGTATAATGTATGTGCAGGGAGTGCTGATGTATTTAATTTGGCGTGGCAGGTGCGCATGGATGAGAGCGGGCAGCTGTCTGTGGAGGACGTGATCCCCAACCGCGCGTCCCTGCTGGTGTTCTCGCGCAGGGGCTACATCAAGCGCATGCCCACCGACCTCTTCTCAGTCCAGGTGCATTTGCCTGTTGGACACAAAAGTTGCCACAAATTTTGTCTCCACTGTTGCATTATTGATCAACTGCAATCATTGACGATTTGCAATGCACTTCCTCGCCTGTCCTGTCCCTCCTAAATACTCGATGCGGTTCCGCACTTTACTGATTCCTGGTTGCTTCCACTCCACTTTCTCTTTGCGCACCTCTGTGCACTTCACCAGACTCATTGATTTTCCTGGCGGCTATGCTAATGCTCCCTGACAGAGTACAACACAGTATGTGTGCCTAGATATCAGAGTGGCTGACAGTGGTGTGGCGCATGAGCACAGGGGCGCGGCGGCCGGGGGGTGAGCGGTGCGCGGATGCGCGAGGATGACACAGTGGAGGAGGTGGCGCATGTGATGGACCACGACACGGTGCTCTTCTTCTCGCCGGACGGCATCTGCCGCGCACTCAAGGCGTACCAGATCCCCCAATCCTCCCGCACCGCCGCCGGGACCCCCCTCACCCAGGCACGCTCCCTTACTGATTGTCCCCTTGGCAGCAGTGCAACTTTTCCTGTCAGCCTAATACTGGCACAGCAGGACATGGAAACGGGGGGCCATGAGATGATCATTTCTGGCACTTCACTCTCAGGTACTGCCAGTGGGCACGCATCGTGACATGCAGTATGTCTCTTTGGTGCTGTCCGCCAAGTTAGGCGACATTATGACACCAACAGCACGGAAATTTTTTTGGGCGCCGAATGGTGAGTGTAAAAGGACTGTCTGCAGGTGCTGCAAGTGGGCAAGGGGGCCAGGGTGGCATCCATCATGAGCCTGGGCGAGTTCTCTGACGACGACTTCCTGGTCATGCTGACCAAGAACGGCCTGATCAAGCGCACCCCCATGAAGCTCTTCGCCAACGTGCGCGGCTCCCTCACCGCCATCAAGCTCCGGGTATGGCTGCAAGGGTTCAGCTGAATTTTATTTAATTGCACTGTCACCTGTTGATGAACTCACAGATGCATGGAGTGGTTGCCCACCCCCTACCTCAAGCTGCCCCTCGCACACTTCTGATTTGGGCTTCTCGCTGCACTGCTGTGGGGGTCTTGTGTTTCTGAGTCCGGCTTCTTGCTGCAATGCTGTTGGGGTCTCTTGTGTTTCTATTCCTGTGCAAGTGCATGATGAAACATGGTTTGCATTCAGGCAGATGAAGCAAAGTAAAGAGACGGTCTGAGACAGCTCTTGTTGACTTTGGATGAGGTTCTCTGGTGCAGCCTGGTGATGAGCTGATGTGGGTGGAGAGGTGCGTGGCGGACGACGGCGTGCTGCTGGCATCCTCCGACGGCACAGTCATCCGCTTCCCCACCAGCCAGGTGGGCCTAAATTCAATCCCATTACTTGTGCCTAGATCAGAGAGAGCTCTGTGTGTCTGAACAAAAAGCACAGGAAGTCATGACCCTGCTTCTCATATGGGACTGACGCAGCTTGCATCAAGCAATCCGTGCGAGCGGTGTGTCAAGAGCCTAATTGTGGAGTGCATTGAATGCGACGCTGGCAGCAATGAGACGCTGGCAGAAGTCATGACAGGCAGCCTGATCAGGCTCGGTGTGCATGCGCGCAGCTGACGCCGCAGTCGCGGGTGGCGCAAGGGCTAAAGTCGATGGTGCTGGCGGACGGCGCGCGGCTGGTGGGCATGAGCGTGCTGCCCGCCGGGCTGACCGCGCCGGAGGCCTCGGGCAGCGAGACGGATGAAGAACCGCTCGACGACGACGACCAGCCCGAGGAGCTGGCAGACAGCCCCGTGCCGTCCCTGCTCCTCGTTACCGAGAACGTGCGCGTCCCCAATGCTGCAGGGTTTAAACTGGCAAATGGACAATGAATGATGGAGCTAGGCAGGCCGCTGCAGGGGCTGCATGGCATGACTCGTCAGCCTTGTGGGCCACATCACTCAATGTCAGCCTTGAGGCCTGCCAAGGGCATGCTGAGAACGGAGAAGTTGATGCAGCCTTCCAAGGCCTAGATGCGGGAATCCTGGTGCTGAGTTGGAAGCTGACAGTGGGTGGCATGTGGTATAGGGTTTGGGCAAGCGGGTGCCTCTGGACATGTTCCGGTCGCAGCGCCGCGGCGGTAAGGGGCGGCGGGGCATCAAGCTGAATGAGGGGGACAGCTTGTCTGCAGTGGAAGTGGTACGAGCCTCATCCACAGCATGCACTGCAACCTGCTTGCAAGGAGGGTGTCTGTCTTACTAGACACCTGTTGTGCTGGAATTTCTGGTGCTTGAAGCGTGGTGATTATTGTCGAGGGTGCCATGCATGAAGGTGGACCTGGGGGAGCATGCGAGCAATGAGGAGATGTTGCTCACGACAGCTGGAGGCATGATGAACCGGACGGCTGTGTCCACAATTAGGAGGAGCTCGCGTATGGCCAGGGGTGTCAATGTTGCAAACCTCCAGGAGGGCGACTCCGTTCAAGCCATCACTATTCTGCGGCCAAATGTAGAGGACTGAGCCATGTTGCATGTCTTATCTATTCTTCAAGCGATGTTAGCATTTTCTTCACTGAGGAAGCTGCAGGCCTTTTGAGGGAAGCTGCAACCGCTGGTGTAATCTCGGTCTGGCTCACGTCATTTTGGACATATCGCGAAGTGTGACAGAAAGCACGCTTACATTCATGATTCCATGCTACGCACTGCATTGAAAATCTCCGGGGGATCATTCGCTGGGCTACAGCAGTCAGCGAAGCCTTCTTGGCTCCAGCACTGCCGATCTGTATCGGCATCCTTAGGTCCTACACAACCTCGCTCCACATCAAAAGGCACATTTGCTCCTGAACGGCCAAAATTCGGTAATCGCATGGCATCTGAATCTGCAAAGCGCAAGGTATGACCGCATCATGTCTCAAATTTTCTGAGAAGCATCTGGGCATCGCAAACCTTGTGCAGGAAGTAAGGGGTGATTGTGAGCACTGAAAAGTAATTAATGCAGGCGAGAACTGCCTTGGAAGAAACAGAGAACGACAAGGGTGAGTTCAAGCGCAAGGACGCCACTTTCCGGAAGTGGATCGGAAAGGACAAGGACTTTCCTGCGGAAGGTAGATACCAAAGAATAGCCCCTGGGCCTTCTTTCATGACATAGTGTCCGTGTGCATCACTTTAATCACAGACCAAAATGGAGCTCAAGGCATTGGCTTGTCCAGTAAAGCGGTTCTCTTGGGTGCAGCTGGGCGCTATCACCTGTATATCTCATGGGCGTGCCCATGGGCCAATCGCTGTGCTGCAACAATCTATCTCAAGGCAAGTGCAAGGCAACTGTGAACCCTCAAATACCCAGTCTCTCCTTCGTGCTTGCACCTTCCTCCTTTGCAGTTTTGTGCTGAAGAAGCACTTACATAAATGGAGGTGCGGGATCAAAGAAAGCTCTGCATGCAGGGCCTTGAGGATGTTGTTGGGCTGTCAGTAGTGCACCCCACATGGCAGAAGACCAAACCAGACGACCCAAACGATGAGCACACAGGCTGGACCTTTGCTGCTCCGGATGACCCCCCTTTCACATCGGTCACAGGTTCATTTTCTCTTCTCCTCTGTCGAATTGCTACAAGCGCATTCTCACATGCCTGTAGACCTTGCAAAGATTGCTGCATGTCATGATCGCTTCCGTCTCTTGTCATCCGTTGTTGACAAGCTTCCTTTTGGCGCACAGGATTCGGATCCTTCCCGCCGCATGAATGCATCCCTGACACAGTGAACGGCGCAAAGTATGTCCGGGACCTGTACGAAATCAGCAATGACACCTCAGGCAAGGATCCAGATAATTTTTCTCTCAGAAAGCTTTTGCCTTTCTCATTGACCGCGACAGCATGAATCGCAGCGCTGTTGGGTCAATTTGGAAGCTTGCAAGGGATGCTGAGCCTCTGTCTTGGCTTGCACAGGCAAATACTCTGTACCGGTGCTGTGGGACAAGAAGACCAAGACCATTGTCAACAATGAGAGCGCGGTGCGCCCTCTCTCACATTGAACAAATGGCTGGGAGCGCTTCTCCCTTGTCCTTGTACCACTGGCGCACATTCGCTGTCCTGCTCTAAATTATTGCTGGGACCTTTACTTTGCTGTCAGGGGCTTATGTGTCCACCCTTCTTGGCCAAAGACAATTATTTGTGGCGGGTTTAAGAATGAGTATTACGGTTATTGCATGATTTGCATTGATTGTCATACGGAACGGCAGAGACCTCTCTAACAAGTTCAACCCCTTGTGTCTTCAGGAGATTGTGCGCATGTTCAACAGCGAATTCAATGACTTTGCCAAGAACCCAGATCTGGACCTGTACCCAGAGGCGCTGCAGAAGGAAATTGACTCTATCAATGAGTGGGTCTACCCGACCATCAACAATGGGGTGTACCGCTGTGGCTTTGCTATCAAACAGGAGGCCTACAACGAGGCCTTTAAGTGAGTCCAGAACTCCCACAATTGACACTCTCTTGTGCAGTGCCAGAATATACTGTGTGGCACATGTCTGGCATTGAGGTCTTTCAGATCTCACCTCGACAATGCTTTGCTTGAAATAATGCGCTGTTGGCAGAATTCATGAAAGCCCAGGCTTCTCCTTATGCTGTACTGAAGCTTCGCCTTATGCTACATCAGCATAGTCCAGGTCTGAGAAAGGACTGACAAGTACTTGTTCCTGCAGGGAGCTGTTTGACTCGCTGGACCGGTGTGAGGAAATCTTGGGGAAGCAGCGCTACATTGCAGGCAACCAGCTGACAGAAGCAGATCTGCGTCTGTTTCAGACTCTCATCCGCTTTGATGAGGTCTACGTGGTGAGCCGCGACGCTCACCTCTCTCTGCTGAGTCATCCTTGCTGCAGTCCGGCTTCAAATGTTGCCTTGCTCTCCTGGCGGCCTTTGAATAGCCTTTGAGCAGTACCGCTGCTATAAATCAGGAGGGATGGTGAGTGATTGGGGCATGCAGGTCTACTTCAAGACCAACAAATACTTCATAAGAGAGAAACCAAATCTGAAGAACTACGTGCGCGACTTGTACCAGATTCCAGGTAGGGCCTCAGCAGCTTCTTGCTTGCAAAATTCCAAGCCATGATGCCCCTCTGTCTCTGGGCGATATCCGATATGCAAAACAATTCACCATACTGTAATTCTTAATATTTTGTGTGTGCAGGCATCGGCAAAGCAGTCCACATGTACCACATCAAAGTGAGTCACTCCATCATTTGTCTTCTGGTTGCTTTCATCTTGTGCTGCGGCCATGGCTTGCCAGCTCACTCCAGCATCGATCATGTCTTGGTCAGTTACATCAGCGTGAAAATTTTCCTGCAGTTGAGAAGGGACATGTGGAAGTGTCTTCAGGCTGCTATGACAGAGCAGCTGACAGATTTTGTGCTGCTGCAGACGCACTACCTGACGAGCCACCCGCGCCTCAACTACTATGCCATCGTGCCCGCGGGTCAGACAGGACCTGACGGGTCTGACAAGGGGTGGTGGACAGAGCCGCATGACAGGGATCGCTTTGCAGACAAGGCCACCGCTTGATCAGCGTGGAAACACTGCATCACTGCTGCAGGGACTTTGTTGAAGTGGGCACACGACTTCAGGTAGTGTGAGAGTGCTCAGGCCCTTGGCCCGGGGCCTGGGTCAACTCTAAAGTGGGACATGACACTGGAGCTGTGCAGCTCTTCCTGCATGTTGTGGTCACAGGTCGTGCATGCAATTCACTAGGCTGCAAGTACTGTAAGGTGTTCAAGGTGCCACCGTGTGATGCAGTGTGAGTCAGAACCCCTTGTGCTAGTCTGAGGCCGCGGCCAGGTTTGCGCGGTTCAAAGTGCAATATCAGATCAGCCATGTCTGGCAATCTGAAGTGAGGATACGCTGTAATTGAATTCTTCTGCTCAAACTCCGTGCAATCTATTATGAATCGTCGACTGGCTTCTGGTAGAGGTTATGTGGTTCAGCTTCCACTTCAACTCCACGGCAATTTAGTAATTCTCGCGTGAACCCCTCGTCGAGACAGAGTAACGACACATTCATTGAGGAGACTTCAGATATATCGCGCGTTTAATTAAAAGCGACCTAGTAACTCGAGACCTTGGTGCCTTGTAGTGTTGAGGGAGCATTGCGGAGAGCGGTTGGCATAGATCGGTGTTCAAATGGAGTCGTCGGCAGTTGATCTGCCCTCTGCTCTTCTCATCCTTTTCAGCGTGCTGATTGCGCTGTACATTCCGTCGTTGATCTCGTACGTGCGAGCATGGTACATGCTTCGGCGAATCCCGGCTCCACCGTTGGACGGTGTTCTGTCGGGGCATGCTCCCTCGCTGACGACTCTCAAGCGCCACAAGTACGAGCAGCAATGTATCGAGGGTCTTGGTACAGTGTACAGGCTTCGAGTGTACCACAAGCACGTGCGTATTCCCTAGAACAACCCATCGTTTCCACGTTGTGCGTGGCATGCCTGGCCGCCCATCGACAAGTCCTCCACTTTGCAGACCTGCCGATGCAGGGTAAATCATTTCAAGTCTCTCCCCTAATACGGTGTGTGCTGCAGCGAGTGGTGGTCGCAGACCCGACTCTTCTCCAAGAGATCTTTGCCGCAGAAAGGGCAGGGGCTGTTGAGAAGCCAGACGAACTGCCATTTCCTGTTGGCCATGTGCGAACCTGCCTACCCAAAACAGCTTGCTTAATCATGCACAAAAAGCTTGCCTCAAGAGCTCCTGTACCATCTTCTCTGAATTCCCGTGGTCAATGCTTCCTGACCGCTGCTATTGGTCATTCAGGGCAAGCCAGAGTATAACGTGTTCAGCGATAAGACCTCCTCGCCCTTGTGGAAGCTGGTCAGGAAGGGCACTGCGCCAGCCTTCCAGGCGGTGAACATGAGGTGATTCCCCCCTTCGCCTAAAATCAATCCGCCCACCAGCTTCAAGCTTGCAAACACCTGACTGCTTTTTCAATCATAGCTGGTGTCACTTGGTGTCCAATGTAACAGATGTAGGTCCAGTGCAGCTAGATGAGCAGAAGAAGTATCTGATATGTGCAGGCAGTTCCACAACCATGTGGTGGCGGTGGTGAATCGCCTGGTTGAGGGGGTCAAGGCCAAGGGCTCCGGAGCAGTCGTGGACTTTGCCGACATCGGACAGGTCTGCGTGCCACATCCAACCCGCATGTGCTGCACTTACTCCTTGTCAATGAGGCCCACATTTTGGCACGAGGGCTCCAGTGCATCGCATGCAAGTCAAGGGTGCTGGATGTGGAGATCCAGAATGAGGATTACATATTTGTGAGAGCAGCCGGGTTGGTAGGCAAGAGATTGACTCATCCTGCTGGAATCTGTGCAGAGGGAGTCGTTTGATGTGATCGGCATGGTGGGTTTCGGAAAGGACTTCAGGGCCAGCCGGAACATCGATGACAAGACGTCCAATACCTTTGCGCTACTCACCGGCTTCCTGCAGGAGGCAGTCCTGCGCTCTGGCAACCCCATGCGCAAATACTGGCGCAGCAAGGTCAGCCACTTCATACTCTCTCCATACCACTGCCGCTGTCACGCGGGGACGCAATTTTATGCAGCACGGAGCTCTCCCCTTTTGGCTTTGGTTGCAAGCCCTGCTTCAGCTCATTGACAGAATGCAATGAGAAGGAGTATCCCTTGAAGCCCGTTCAAAGGAGAGTCATGTTGCAGCACATCGAGCATGGCTTGGATGAAGGAAACATGTTCAGCCTGGCTCGAGTGGGTGTGGCATGGTGACGCGCAGGCAGTGATCGCGGCGGAGAAGAATGCGCAGAGGTTGGCGGACTTACTGGAGGAGTTGGTGGAGGATTGTCAGAAACGCGAGCCGGGGGCCGGGGATGACAAGAGCATATCCGGGCACCTGCTGCGGCTGCGCGACGGCGCGGGGCGGCCGCTGCAATTCAGGCGCCTTGTGCAGGAGTTCTTCATCTTTTTCCTGGCCGGCTCTGAGACCACAGGCCACACCATCGCGTGGACTCTGTGCGCGCTCTCACCCTCTCTGTCTCCTCGCTGATATCCTTTCTGGCTGCAGTGTTTCCTGGCATTCAGCCTGCGGCTCAATGGTGGGAGTAGCACTTGTTGAGTCATGGCATGTTGCTGTTATCATGTGTGGAATGCATGCTTCCTTCCTGTCTCCTACAAATGAGCAATGGGAAGTAACTCCGGGCCGGGTCTCTTCAGGATAGAGTGCTAAGACAACTGGTATAGAGCGTCTTGTAAGTTGATTCAAGGCATCATCTGGACTGCTGGTCCAGAATGTGCATAGTCTTGAAGCGAAGTTTACTCTGTGCGCAGGTACTTTCTGGCAAAGAACCCAGAGGCGATGGCCAAGCTTGAGGCTGAGCTGGCGGAGGCTGGCCTGCTGGTCACGCCCACCAGCCCAACCCCGCGCGCGTTCACCTTTGCCGACATCGGCAAGCTGCCCTACCTGGACCGCGTCATTAAGGTGCGCCGCAGACTTTGCTCCTGCGACTTCTGAATCGTGGCATCAGTGTCATGCTGCAGTGTCATTTTCGGGGCAGGACATATGTGCCCATAAAGAAGGGCATATGTGGTGACAGGTCCCTCGAGGTTGCAGCAAAGTGCCGGCCCTTTTGCAGTGTCGTGTACCCTGCTGCGCATTTCTTGAGCGTCTTTATGGGAGCATACCGCTGCAATTCTTAAACACAATCCTAGGGCAATGAGGTCACAGCATGGATCAAAACTCTGCACATGTCCCATGAATGAAAACGGGCTCAGATGTCCTCATGGTGGATTTCTAAGAAAAATTGCTGCGCAGGAGTCGATGCGGCTGCAGCCGGTGGCGGCCTCGCCGCTGACGCGCGTGGCGGTGCGCGACCTGCGCCTGTCCGACGGCACTGTCATCCCCGCCGGCGTCATCATAGAAACTGCACAATACACGCCCATGCGCGACGAGCGCTGGGGCTGGCACCGCGGCGGCGACTTCCTGCCGGTGCGGCCCTTCACCCTTAGTCACTGTTAGCGCACCCTTGGTTATGGTCCTGCAGGGATTCTTAAAGACTACACGTAAGTTGAACGCAGTCTTTTGCAAACCCAGCTTCTTGGTTCTGTGATCTCTGTGCCTCTGGTTTTCACGGTCCCAGCTAAGAAAAGGCAGTGCAGAAGGTTTTGGCCCTGGCTCGTCTGTATCCCTTGCATGCTTGATGGGGCCTACTTGTCATCGGAATCCATGTGCTTGCTCATTCACTGGGCAGTGATCGGTCCTCTGTAAGGTCTCTGCATTGCTGCTAATATCGGGTGTGCGGTTGCGCAGGAGCGCTGGGAGGAAGCAGACATGGAGTACCAGGTCCGCAGCGCGCCGGCAGCCGTGAGTTCACAGAACGGCAAGTTGCATGGGCAGAATTCAGATGATGACCTGGAGATTGATGCTCAGTCTGTCAGCGAGCACAAGGTGGGGGCACTGCCCTATCTTTCTGCCACCAAGAAGTGCCTCCCTTGCTGTCGTTTTCGTTTTATTTATTGTAATGCATTTGCAGCGTCCATGCAGCTGTAAATGAGCAGCAGCTGCCTCCGGATGATATGATACTTACTCTGTCTTCGCTCTGTGCGCAGGTGCGGAGGTTCAATCCATTCGGCCAGGGGTTGCGCAACTGCCTGGGGCAGCAGCTGGCGCGCATGAATATCCCTACGGCCATCGCCATGTTCGTGTCCAACTTCAAACTTGAATTGACTCTAGAGGTGACAGTCCTGACATCATTCCTTCGTGCACTCACGCCTGTGCTTTGACACTTTATAGATGTCCGGTTGTGTCAATATTGACTACCAGGCTCATAAGTATTTTGTTGTGCAGGATGCCAACAAGTCAATTGACGAGCTGGAAATCTTGAAGGGAACCTTGCAGCCAGACAATGGCATTCACATGATTTGCACGCCGCGTACGTGCAATGAGGAGTAAATCTCAGCTACAAGTTTGTGAATATTTTGTACATATATGACATTAGTTTGCAATTTGCTAGAAAGTTGAATTCATTCAATCACCATTGACGCCTGGGCCTGGGTCAGAAGGTCAAATCAGACCAGATGAAACTCAAAAATAAATTTTTTATTGAGACAAATTCGATTCCTCTCTTGGTCTCAAGAAAAATAAATTTGAAAATAAATTTTAAATTTTAATTTTAATTTTAAATTTTAATTTTGACTTACATTTTTTACAACAAACTCGTTTGAATGTCAGATGACACTCATCAGTGTAAAGCTCCTCAGCAGCAGCAAAATTATATGCCAAGAATGTCTCTTTTCCTTCCACTTCACCAGAAACAATTGAGATGATTGCCTTCCGAACGACGAAGGAGGATGTCGTAAGGGAACGCCGTCCCCTCATGTCCTGATATACTTCAGCCCAAGGCGAAAGGGAGGAAAGGCATTCGATCAGAAGAAGCCGTTCAGGTCAACATGTGTTGTGCTCCTGAGTTCATCAATCCACTTTTCATCTCAACTGATATCGTGTATGCAACACAGAGCCTATCCCAGATAGGAGTCACCACCTGCGGCAGACCTGTACACATGTGCAAAAAGCCACTGTACCAGCAGTGCTGACTCATCATCACTCATTCATGAAGATCTTCTTGAGCTCTCCGAGGCCAGCCTTGATCGAGGAGCAGGTCCAAGACAGGGTAAATCTGTAGATCTTGCTTGCCATGCAGCAGATTTAGAAAACCAATCTGAGGATCAGTTTACCTCACATTTGGTCATAATTGCAGAACTTTGTCCCATTGAATCCCGACAGGCTCACTCAACAGGCCAAGAAGCACAGCCCAAGCCCAAGGGGCACTGCGGGTCATACGCCGACTCTGCGCAACTCTGCAGATCTGCACCAAAGTCTGCAATGTCAGGACCCTTGATCACCCTTTACGCACCACACTTTACTTTACGTTACTGCTTGGTCATTCCCGGCTGTGCATTGTGTTGCTATCAAGCAGTCCGCAGGATGAGGTGCACTCCAGAGTCTGTGAACACCGGCTGGCTCGGTTCCCCGACCTGCAACCCATCACACGATGCAAATCAATTCAGCATGTCTCGGTGTGTCACCACCTCTTCACAAAACACTTAATACTGTATTTATGAAAAACAAAGCGCAGCATCATCAGTGCAGCATTGTCAAACCAGATAACAACAGCACGCGCTGCCCAGAGAGGCCTTGAAAAGTGACACAGGAGCCGTCGAGCCAGCCAGTGAAAATTTCAGCGAGACACAGAAGCTACATCTGCCAAATGACTTGCACGTCTTCCGCCTTGTTGCTCGCATGTCGGACAAATCCCACTGGAGCTGGCGCTACATTCACTGCCCAACCACCCTTGCTGCAATGCCCAAGCAGGCATTGTTGCCTACTGCACTGGGAGAGAGGGGCACCTTGAGGGCGTAAGTGGCGTCCTCGAAGGGCTTCTGCATCTGCCCAGGGCCGAACTCTCCCAGGTCGCCGCCGCGGCGGGCGCTGCTGCAGTGCGACTCGGCAGTCGCCAGCGTCGCAAAATCGGCGCTGCCGTCTGCCAGCTGCTGCTGAAAGCCGCGGATCTTGTCCAGCGCCTCCTCCTTGCTGCGCGTCACCGTCGGCTCCTTCCACGATGACGGCCGCCGCGAATCCCTGCGCACAGCAGCCGCGGCGCGCTCCTCACCCCAGGACAGCCAGAGACATCTGCCTCATCAAAAACAGGCGGAGTAGGCGAGTCGCCAGTAGCACAGAGGAGAAGGGGGCAGCTGTGGGCCTGGAGCAGAAGCTCAAGGTGATGCCCACTTTCCTTCTCTGCCTCTGCCTGTCAGTGGTCAATTTAGCGGTGATAGGCCACCACAGGATTGCTCACAACAGGCAATGTGAGTATGCTGTACAAGGAGCGAGCTTTGAACTAAATGTCGCTCCCTACCTGTGCTTGACCAGGAGATGCGATGCTCTGACTGTGCCCTTGTCCATGTTCTCGTTATCTGGCTTTTTCCGCTTTGTTCCTGCGGGTAGCATAACACTCAGGACATGTGAACACACCACTGGTAGGGCAGTGCGCAAGTGACGGATCAGGTCTTTCATCTGGCCGATGCAGTCCAGGCGACATAGCTTGCTTTTATGCCTTAAGAGGCTGCTTGCAAGGTATTGCTTACCAGCTGTCTCACACTCAACCACGTACTGCTGAGTTAGGTTCCCAAAGGTCAAGACGCTTGCGTTGGAGATCTGTGTTGGCTTGTTTGGTGGAATTCTGCGCCCGTCCAAGTGTGTGCCTTGCGACTGCGGACCAGGTCAGCGCTTCAGTACCCAGCAGGTCTCACCACACAGGAAGAGTAGCTCAACCACCACTCAGCTTTCCCTATGTCATATGCATGTCATTGTGCAAGCTTCTAATGGTGGAAGAGTAGCCTTACCGATTGTAGATCAATGAGGAACAGCCGTCCGTCCTCGTGATGCACCAGAGCGGCGTGTGAACGCGAGCAAGAGCTGTCACTCTGGCAGCACCACGCACAGAAGCATGTCAGCTCTCAGTGCTCCCGAGTGTAGTGCTAGGCAAGCTATTTTTACGTGTTTTCATCCATCTTTGATTTGCAGGGGCTCACCAGAGTGATGTCAGAGGTCTCAGGAATGCGCCCAAACAGGTAAAACGCTTTGGTGTCGATAGGAAAGCTTTCTATCAATTCACCGCTCTGAGATTTCACCTGCGAGACCGAAGACATTTGTCTTGATCACTGTGATGTTTTATACTCTTTCAACAAGGAAAGCTCCTTTGATCACCACTTGCATGCGAGTGTGAAGAGCCCCTTCGACTTGCGCATGATACTTTGCAGAGAGTTCATGCTCTTTACATGGATGGCATGGGAAAAGATAACATAGGACATTGACAAGCAAAAGCCCACCCACTTTTAGACTAGCAGTTCTTGATGGTTGCGATGCCCAACTTGGAGGCACAAATGCCATGCACCTGAGTGCTAGAAGATCGCGCTGAATACGAGATTTCAGTAACTCATAACCAAAATAGTGCAGTGGTTCTGAATTTGCCAGTGAATTTGATTGACACAGTCTGATTGCTTGAATTGCACACGTGGGACAACGGGTTGCACTTTGGGAACGGGAGGACCCTTTCCAACCTCGTGCACTTGAAAGAGGGAAAGGAGAAAACTCAACAGATTCGTAGACAAGCAATCAAAGATCTTGTACTTCTTGAAAGGATGTTTAAAAACCTTCAGGTGTCCCGATTGCGGCTGCAGCCTGGCAGCCTAGGCGTTGTTCAACAAGTTGCCACTGCTGTGCAAGCTTGAGTGCCCATGATGGACCGTCCGTGACGCCACTGTAATTGATCATAACAATGCATTGCATAGTCCAGCCTTTTAATGCTTAAGCTGTGAGCTGCACTAGTTCACCGTACTTCAAGGGCTGTGACATGCTCAGAAGTATGCTGTGCACCTTAAGATAAAAGTTCTTATCATCAACCTGGCAGTTACCTAAATTCTCGCGGTGATGTGCCATCGGCATGCACCAGAATGCCAGGCCACAATTTGGCAGGGCTTTGCTCCAGTATTGTCAATCACATAGCATAAATCCCGGCATACGCAACACGGTCTTCCATTGACTGATGGTACAAGTCCCCCACAACATCCTTGACACTTGCACAAGGAATCCCTGCAGCTGCTCAGTAGCCAACTTCAGCGCTCTCGGGTGCCCGGCGGCTCCCACGCTGCTGCGACTGCGCCTTTGCCAGCATCGCCTCATAGTTCTTCTCCTCCATGGCCACCGAGTCTTGGGGCTGCACGATCCTGTCAATCAGCCCATACCTGCGACAACGCACACATCAGCACCTTGCTCCACACACCACATGCCTCCCTTTTGTCCTGACCTGCTTGGATGTGCATCCTAGAGACCGAGCCAGGTCATTTATATGCCGTCTGCTTTGTTTGCATGCATGCATGCATGCATGTAAGCTTGACAGTATTTAGTGCCGCTGACAGTAGATTCACTCATGATCCACCCTTCTTGCATGTGTTTTAGGCACAGTCTATAACACATTTTTTGTGTACTTTCCTTAAGACCCTTCCACACACAGCAGAGCAGTAGCATCAGGCCACATACAAGCAAACATGGAAGCGGGCGGCGATGCATGTATGACTCAGGAGCGGAGCGCACTCGATGGCCTGCTCAGGAGTGAAATAGCGATTGCGGCCCACATCCTTGCGGACCTCCTCCTTCTCTCTCCCTGCGCAACACAGCAGCATTTCGCGTCAGCGCACAATACAAGCATCCATCAGAAGTGCACGATAAATTGGCAGGTCGCAGGGGTATGCTGCACCATCCTTTCACTGTATTAAGGCAGGGTAGGCTACATGGCAACAGAGGATTACATATTAGAAAGGATGTGCCACATCCGCAAGATTAGGAGCAAGGGATGCAGGCCCCACCAGTGTACTTGGACAGGAACTCGACGTAGGTCTGGGTGTTGTACTCGAGCTCGTTGGCCTTGATCATGATGTTGGAGGTGGAGCCAAAGGAGCGGTTGATGCGCGGCGGCGCTGTCATGATGCGCGCGTGCGGCAGCGCAAACCGGCACCCCTTCTTTCCCGACGCCAAAATCATCGCCGCATTGCCAAACGCCTGCACAGGCACCACCCTCTGAGCCCAAGCAGACTGCCAACTCCTCCAACTGGGATCAGTGCATGCGCACCTTGCAACATATGAGGCACAACGTATGAAAAGATGCAATATGACCTGATCATGCGCAGAGATGTTGTAAATGATGTCCTCACATTCATAGTGCGGAGCGGCACACCTGACCAACCACCACAGTGTGGATCTCTGGGCGGATATAGTTGAGAGTGTCAATGATAGCATAAGCCTCCGTGTCAAAGCCCACAGCCTGGCCGTCCGGCGTCTGAGAGCCAATGGAGTGGATGTACACATACACTGGCTTCTCGGGGTAGCTGAAGTTCAGCCAGAGCAGCTCCGATATGATCAGCTCCGTCACAGCAGGGACGAGCTGCGCAGAGCAAACGTTAATCCTCTGGATATCAGGGAGAGGAATCTGTCTTATTTCTCTTTGACTCATTTCTGGAGTTAGAAGACAGACAAGCACACCAACACAATGACCATGTGGGCTCGATTACACTGTGCAAGAGGGACACTACAGCACAGCAGATAGAGGGTCCTCACCGGCATCCCAATGTAGCAAATGCGCCCATCGAGCAGCAGGGAGGGCAGGTCTGGGGGAGCCTGCCCAGGTGCAGCCCCAGTGCCAGCAGCCATGCGCGTGGCAATCCGCTGGTTTGGCTGCACATCATCCCCGCAGTAGAATGCCTTCGCCCTCATCAGCTCCTGCACAGGCGATCAGGTGAATGGTCGGAGCCAGCCCCCCGAAAATTGCAAAAACCCTTGGGTGGACAAAGTCCCAGCACCGGACAGATTTCGGCACGTATCTGAGAAAGAGGCTTTCACATCTTGTGCCATGCAAAGAGCCTGTTTTGAAGCCTTTGGCAAGCGCTCAATGGTCAGATTACTCTGTGTGAGGGAAACTAACACACTGGAGAGACAGCAAGCTAGGCCAACACTGAACAAGAAAGATGCAGGCTTACAGGGTCTGGAGCGCCATGCCGTTGCAGGTTTTCAGGGTCCAGGAAGCCTAGAGCACCCATCTGGTTGGTAGAAAGCCCATACGCTGCCTTAGGTATGATAAGCTCCTGCTGTGATGACAAGTCATTGGCTGAGCTCGTGGAAGTCTCTTCCGGGTAGAATCCGATACCCATAGACGCTCTGCATGTTGATTGTCCTTCTCTTCTGGCGGAGGATCGCTGATGCTGTCTACTCGAGATCAACTGCTGGCCTGTGAGCTTGCTGTTGAAATGAGATAAGCTGCAAGGCCTGCACGACGCCGCTTGGGCGTGAGCACTCGAACACAAAGCCCTGTCCATGGCTTTGCAATGTGCAATCAGCCAAACTCGAAGGACACCTTCTTCTGCAAGCGACAGGAACGATGTGGCCCCATCCCATCTTTTTGGAACCCTTACAAATCCCTTTACATGCATGCCCTGCCGAGGGGCGTTTGTACATTTAGCATTCAAACTCCCAGAAAAGTCGCCAAGAAAGGCGCGAACTTTCGAACAATCCGACCCATCTGCCCCCGCCATGTACAAATCCTGCCTCCGCACTCTGTAAATTGTTCTTGGTTACCTCAAAGCAAGCTGAAGGCATTGCGCGGGTGCAAATTGATGTCTGGCTCTTCCACCTGTGAGTGACGAAGCAGAGGGAAGTCGACGGCCCAAGCATAGAAGCCATGAATTTCGCAGACATACTGCCAGAGGATGTCACAGCCATGATATTTGACAGGCTACCTTTCGATGACCGTGCTAGAGGGTGCTTTGTGAACCGGACCTGGAACCGCCTTAACCGGGACCAAATCCTTGGCCCCGCCCTTGAGCTGCACCCCAAGCAGGTAGTCTATCCCGTAAAGATTTGAATCTGCATGGTGTAGGATGTGGCACGGTGAGATCCTGCAGCGCTTTTGTACTGTTGGGCTGCTCTGATGTGTGTCAGCATGCTATGCACAGGCCCAAACATTTCATCAGTCAATTCTAGTGTGTTGGACCACTGCAGCTCTTGAGAAATACATTTGAGTATTATCTCGGACATTGTCACTTCGTCAAGTGCCTGAACCTAACTCTTTGGAGCTCTCAGGACCCACATGTGTTTCTCCATGCTCAGGTCGTCAACAGGTCCTTTCTGGACTGGGCCAGGGGACGGTTAAACAACGTACAGGAGCTGGAGCTCCTGCCCTTCAAGAGCAACAGCACGGACATTGTGACCCAGAGATGCTTCAGCAGCAGTCTCTGCGAGCTGTTACAACAAACACAGCACCTACAAAGGCTACGGGTGCCCCCTGCACAGAGTTTGGATGCAGCGCTGCTCTCCAGGCTGCCTCAGTCGCTGTGTGAAGTCTCCATCAGCATCACCTTTGACGACAGCTGCCTTCTGGACTCGGACTTTGATGTTGGCACCCTTGTGCCCTTCTCATTTCCCCGCTACATGCCACACCTGCAGACGCTGGAACTCCAGGTGAGCAGCACCCAGATGAGCAACATCTAATTCCTGCATCACCACTGTCCTATTCATGATATTGAAAGTTGGTTTCATTTTAAGTGCGACTACATGGAACTCTGGGGATCATCTGGTGCCTTGTGGCAGCATGCATGGCCGAGATGTGCAACTTGCCTGATCTCTCTCTTGGCATATCCTGAATGAATGCTACCGTGGTGCTGCCACAGGTGACATGTGTGAATGTGCGCTCCTATGGCCTGGTGTGCGCACCATCCTGCCTGCCACCCAGCCTGCGGACGCTCAGTCTTTCCACAAAGTCTCGTGGCCGCCGTGTGGGGCCATCCCTCATGTTGCCATGCCCTTCTCAGCTCCCAAACCTCAGGGTGCGCTTTCCTGCTTAATCATCTGTCCTGTCCGGGATATCATCTGTCTGTCCCGTCCTGTCCTGTCTTTGAAGCTTGCAGAGCATCTGGTCGCTGGAAGGCATAATGTGATGTATATTGGGCACCTGACCGGGTCAGGCTGACCCTCAGGCATTCAAGGAGTTTGTTGCAGGTTCAGAAGGGTGACATTTTCCTCGTTCACTGTGTGCAGGATCTGAGATTGGAGGCAACGTGCTTCATCTGCCAGGACGGGGGGACGTCAATGTCAGCCTTCCTGACAAGCATGCAGCAATTGCGCGGAGTGAGGCTCAGAAGCAACGCGAAGGCAGTCAACTACGGGAAGATGCTTGAAGAGCTTTCACATGTTCCAATCTGTAAATGGGAGCCGCTTTAGGCAGCGTGTCAAGGGCTGACTCCAGACGGCCTGTGAAAAATAGCCTTATCAAACGAATGCCTTGCATGTTGGGAACTTTTCCATGATGAGAGGTGAACTGCTGTACATTGAGAAGACATTGCGGTGATATGAATACCCTTAAAGTTGACTTGAAGCCAAAAGGACTGGCGATGACTGTGAGATGGTTTCTCTGAGATGGGGCTAGCTTTGGAGTTTCAAACACTGAATTCAGTTCAAACTTGTGTGGTGGTGCATCATTAGTGAGTCTGGAAGGTTAGTGAGTCTGGAAGATTACAAGACGGCAACAGTGTGTAGAGAACCAGCTAGCGTCTCTAAATCCCAGCACTGCTGCAACCTGATCTAGGAACTGCAGTATCTAGTTAGCCTGTGAATGACAGAGCGCACTACAGCTCATGAGACTGCTATTTTCCCTCTATGTACCAGGCCATGCATTTGGATTCCCAACAGGTGCAATGGGCAATTTTGAAGTTGAGTCTTGTAATATATGTTGGAGCAGAATGCTCACGGGACCAAGTGCTCTGGGGCTAATCGCGAACAATCTTCTCCAACAATGACTTCGGAGGATCCTCTCTTGATTATCTTCTAAGATTGTTGCAGCTGGACACGCAATCTAAAAATGGATTCAGTAGCTGTCCTCCAAAAAGGCAGCAAAGAATAGTATGATAAAGATACAAACCTAATCACAACACTGCAGACTTCATCAGCATCCGTTTATTCTATCTAGACCCGCGGCCAAACCCGCCGCGTCCCCGGAAACCCCCGGAAGAACCGCCGCGGCCGCCTCCGCCACGGCCGCCCGATCCGCCAAAGCTGCGGCCCTGAGTGAATCCACCCCCGCGGCCGCCGCCGCCCCGGCCACCGCCAAAGCCACCGCCCCGGCCGCCGAAGCCGCCACCGTAGCCGGACCCGGTGGTCGCCTCCTGGCGCTCACCGCCCTCGCGCGCCTTGAGCTCCGGCAGTGTGGCCGGCTGTGTGAGGTAGGGCTCTGAGGACCTGCCGCGCGCCATGCTGGCGGGCCCGTCCTCATCCGCGTCCGCGGGCTTCTTGCACTTGCTCAGGAAATCCTGTGGGCATCCAGCCCGGGTCAGCCCAGATTAAGTCTCGAACTTGCTCAGGAAAACCCGTAGACATCCATTAAACCGGGTCAGCCCTGATAAAAACAGTACACAACCTAGCCTGCGCACAACTGTGTATTTCTTGAAGACCGAGCCAGGCATTATCGTTGATCTGTCAATCCAGTGTTGTGTGTTGTATTGTTGTGCAGGTGCCCTCATTTGCAACAGGACTGCGTGGTTGTGATCCACTTAGGCAGTCCCCACAATTATTTACATCATTTCAGAGCATCCTCTAGATCTTGACGCCCCCATCCTATGGGCCCAATGCCATGGGAAGCACTTCCTGACAGGGCACAGGGCATTCTGAAAACAAGCTCACAGGTGCATGGGTGCTTGACAAGAGCGACAGCAGGACTGACCTGAGCAATGCCGGAGGGCACGTCAAAGATGGCGCTCTTTCCATCGGTGGTCAGGGTGATGCCCTTGATCTGCTCCACCACCTCGTCGGACAGGTGGCGCCTAAGGGAGGTGAACACGAAGCCCGGCCGCTGGATCTCCTGACCGGCATGGAACTGCAGCGTCGTGTAGTCCTCATGCGCCGTCAGCAGCGACCGCGCCTGCACCATCACATCCGACCAGGTCAGCGCTCAGATATACCTTGTTCTTTGGAGCCCTTCAATAGAACTTCACCTGGAGCAGTCCTTGACTATCATGTCATCATGAGCACATGACGTGTGCAGCATGTGCATGTCAATGAAAGCACAAGCCACAAAGAATAAGTTAAGCTGTATGGTCATAAGTGCGCACCCTGATGGAGGAGAAGCCGGTGACCTTGGCAAGGGCCATGGCCAGAGCCTCCTCTGCGTCCCCCACAGTCTCCAGCAGCTGCGCGGCAGCTGCCCGGAACCACGGCACCACCGTCTTGTCCACCTCTACCAGGGACTCTGACGCCCTCTCGCCTGCATACAGACTTTTGTTCACATCCTGCCGACCGCATCACCATTCACAATGGCACAAAGAGTGCAAAAAATCACAGACTCATGCTGTCTAAGTGCTTCGGCAGCCGCGCAAGAAGGAAGGATAGCAAAGCTTAGGGCTGTATTCGGAAGATTACTCACTGCGGGTACTATAAGCGACATGCATGCCAGTCATCACAGTCTCGAAGCGGCATGCAGCACAGATTGGCAGCATCCTTCCTTGTATGCAGAAAGCAGTGGCAATGTTGGTGTTGCACCTGCGATGCGGGCCATCTCTGAGGGCTGGGGGGCGCCGATGCGCTCGAAGGTGACACCGGCACGCTTGGCAATGAAGGGGATCAGGCCCTCCTTCTTGCGGTCCACCAGCGTCACTGAGACACCAGTGCTGCTCGCACGGCCTGTGCGCCCACTCCTGTGAATGTACGTCTCTGGGTCCTGCACCAAAACCACAGTAGGCGGTCAATTGCCAGCCATTAAACAAGTTGGAGATGTGCGCAGGTGTGAGCTGACATCTGATATGCTCGGTCTCTATGCTGCCAGACCATGCCAGAAATCTTTCCTGGTCACTTCCTGAGCATAGGTTCAAGCGTGCTGAACAATAGGAAAAGAGTTTTGGATAGCACAAATTGCGAAGCACAGGAGGGAAGAAGTTGTATGAGAAGGTAAGGCTGAAAGCATGGTGCAAGGGTTGGGAATGTGATGTCACCTTGGGAGGCTCGATTTGGATGACGAGCTCCACGCCGTTGATGTCCAGGCCGCGAGCCGCCACGTCAGTCGCCACCAGGATGTCAAACTTGGCCGCCCTGAACGCCTTGAGGGTCACCTGTCACCGCACATCCACATGTTCAATGATTTAGCACACTCTCATATCAATACCAAGGCATGCATGCGTGGAGCATTGATGCAGGCGCTGCCATCACAAAATATACATGCTCAGAGCCCACAGGACTGGCGCAATCCAACATTCTCCTGCTTTGCGAGCAGCAGAGCAGCCAGAGCTTCCGCGTATGCATGCAAGTGTACAGATTCAAAGCAGGGAATGCCATCAAAGATAATATGCTCAAAGCTCAAAGGCCCAGTTAAATGCAACATTTTTCTGCTTTGCGAGCGGCAGAGCAGCCAAGATTCAGGGACCTGTTGCTCACTCCGGTACTGGGAGGAATGCAGCCCAGCAGAGCACGGGGTACCAAAGACTACTCCCCATAGTCTTTGGTACCCCCTGTACAGTACCCCCTACCAAGAATATTCTTCATCTTCTCTGGTACACCCTGAGCAGAGTGGATAGTAGGGTGAGCGCTGTTCACCTCGCGCTGCTGCTGGGGGATATCTCCGTGGAGGGGCTGGGCACGCATGCCCTCGCCCAGGCTGGCCACGAGCTCGTTGCAGTCCTTCTTGGTGTCGCAGAAGATGATGGTGCGGCCAAGCGCGCCGTAGCAGCGCACCAAGTCGGCCGCCACCGTCGCGCGCTGGCTCCAGTGGCATGGCAGCACCATGTGCTTCACGCTCGTCGACGCCTGCGCACATCACAGCCAGTTGTCATCCAAGCCTGACAAACTCTATGCAGTCAGCAGACACAACAGCCAATTTGAAGCAGACAATTGCAGGTGCCAAAGAACACCACACTGAAATGCACCACAAGCAGAGCACACTAAAGGCCCCTGAGAACAGAATTAATCACTGGGATTCAAGTCCAGAATCCACTCAATACATGCGACATGGTTGTGTATGGGCAGGCTTTGCCATGGTTCCAGAGTGAGAGACAATAAATAGCAATTCACCAATATGTACACACTCATGGCATGCTTGAATGCAAGCGGCGCACCTTCATCTTGTCAGTGCCCACCAGGTCGACCAGCTTGTGGTTGGGCTGCAGGAAGCGGCGGGTGATGTCCTTGACCCAGGAGGGCAGCGTGGCGCTGAAGAGCAGCGTCTGCACCTTGATGTCCCCGCCAGCATTCAGGATCTTTTCCACGTCCTCCACAAAGCCCATGTTCAGCATCTCATCGCACTCGTCCAGCACGCGGAACCTGCAGTGGACCCACATTCCTGATCAGCCATCGAGCCCTCTTAAAAAGCTCAACCCATAGCCTGTTTCGCTATTCATGACTAACGGGATGCTGCTCCTCATTTGGTTGCAGAATCCAACACGATCACCCAACTCATCGAGTCTGCACAGAAGTGCAATCTCCAGTTAACCAGCTGCCCAGAATCCTGGGCGATACAGGCAATGCCGGCAATACAAAAATATCACAACAAAGATGGCCACAGCAATGTTAACGCATTCAATGTGTATGGCCACAGTTGGCATATCAACGCACATGAGGTCCTGCAGTTTGAGGTTGCCGCGCTCCAGATGGTCCTTGACACGGCCGGGGGTGCCCACGACCACATCGCAGCCGCGGCGCAGAATCTGCTCCTGCGGCGACATGGGGGCGCCTCCGTACAGGCACACCGTGCTCAGGTTTGCCGCGCGGCCGATGTTCTCAAAGTCCGCGTGCACCTGCGCCACCATGTGTCACCCTTAAGATGGTGGTGTTTGCTGGTACTTGCAAAAAGGGCAAGCTTGCAAGGAAGCACATGCAGCCCTCTACGCCCTTCCAAATCTGCTTCTACGCTCAGAGAGTGCTCTGGCACACCATGCATTACATCATTCCTTATACCAAACAAAGGAAATATGCACGGTTGTATGCTGTGTGTTCAGCAGCCGCTGAAGTGATCGGGGAACGAACAATAGGGTGATAAAAAGAGATCGAAGCGGCACCTGCTTGGCGAGCTCGCGGGTGGGTGCCAGCACAATGACGCGCGGAGTCCTGCCTTGCTGCCTCCTGGTCGCTGAGATATTGTGGGCCAGCAGCCGCTCCACAATGGGCAGCACAAATGCCAGAGTCTTGCCCTGTCCAGTCCTGCCAGTCAAAGTCAAGAAAGGTTCAGTGGTATACAGGTGTGAGCCAGTCAAAAATGCACTGTAAGCAGAGTGTGAATTCTTCAAAACGTCCCATAGATATTTAGGTTGAGATCCAGCAGATAGCCGATGCTCAATTTGCCTCACTTTTCAAGCAATATCCACTCTTCAACAAGACACAAAAAGACACAGATGACCTCTGGCTTGCACATTACAGGCATGACGGATTGGGCAGTCAAGAGTTGCAGAAGAGAAAACTCACCTAGCCCTGCCCACCAAGTCATATCCATCCAAGAGGTGGTTCAGGGTGTGCGCTTGGATGCTAAAGAGCGCCTCGATGCCCTTCTCCCTCAAAAGAGCTTTGACTTTGTCAGACAGCCGGAAGTTATCCACCGCCAGAGGATCTGCTGGCTTGGCTACCTCCACAAACTGCTCGCTGTCGGCGCTGTCAGATGCGGCGTTGGAGGGCTCCTGCTCTTCCACGATCTGCTTCTTCTTTTTCTTTATCTTCTTCTCGGCACCCTCCTCCACCAGATCATCTGTATTGAGTTTCCTTTTCTTTGACTCTTTCTCACCAGTGGCCGACTTTTTCTTTTCCTTCTTTTTCTGTTTCAATGGCGTTTCAGCGACCACTAGGCCATCTTCAGCCACTGCTTTTGATTTCTTTGACTTCTTGATCGCCAACTGCTCCTCTGCAGCCACACCCATTTCGACTAGCAAAACGTGCTTCAACAATCTAGCAAACAACCCTCTTCGTCCGGATCAACCACGCCCTTTGATATACACTGCCTCTTGTTACGTTGAATATGAACTTCAACAAAGATCTTTACCACTCTGTTGGTCTGTTGTCGTTTGTTCGTCGCCAGCCGGGCGCCCAGAAAAGCCGCCTGTAGAGAGTAATCGACCCTTCCTGTCGGAGGGGATGTGATGTTGATGGACAATTGCTTGCAAGCAAGCCATTTGCTTGATCATTGGAACTCGAGCCGAAGACTGTGCGTCCATATTGTGATCTTTAGTGTTGTAGGGGTGTTATTTGTTTGATGCGATATCATCCAGGAAGCTCTGTGGAAGACAAGCTGCTTCTGTAGCGGAGCTATTTTTGCCTGGCTTGTGCTTGCATCGCGGCCAATTTCCACGAAACTCTCCTCAGAGACACTTTTGAAATGGAAGGTCACACCCTTCATGTCCATTCTCACCAATATATGTCCAAAGGACCTCTCTGGACCGTGGGTAGCCGTCGGATTTCGCCAGCAGGCCACCTGCGAGCACTGCAGACGAGGCAGAGAATCGTACAGCGCCACAGAATGCATGCATCCGCACAAGCTGCGACTTTGGAACAGACCGAGGAAACACTCGACGCCCATGGAGCGGGTTTTTGTGGGGCAGAAGGTGTGCTTGGCAGCTGCTTCAATTCTGATATCTGTGCTGAAGACAGGACTTGATTCGATGACTGAATGACACAGGGCAAATTCTTGTCAGAGATCAGCCCACTGGGTCTGTGAGCACCCAAGGGAGAGGGCGCAAGTACCACATACACACCTTTGGCTGCCAGGTGCTTATCGTGCAAAATAAGTCCACGCGCTTGCAATGAAGATTCATTTGCTGTCACTCCAGCACTGTAGACATTCAAAATCTGTTGCATTGGGACCAGATGAACTTGGCAGACTCAGAACGGATGGCTGGGACTCTGGAGAGTGTGGGGTATGTTTGTGCCGAGGATGCCAGCGATGCGGATGTCATAGTGTACAACACATGCTCTATTCGTGATAAAGCAGAGCAAAAAGTGTACAGCGCCCTAGGGAAGCAGGTATCCACTGACCATCGATCTGAAAAGAAAGTCTTGTACACGCTTCTGTGCTTCCTCACTGTGCAGATCATCGTCTGAGAGATTCTTGCTTATTATGTGATGAGGGGCCTGTCCTTTTAGCATTTCCTGCAATGCATGGTGCAGGCAAAGCGGAAGAGGAGCAACATGGGGGGCTTGAAAATAGTGCTGGCAGGGTGTGTTGCTGCGCAAGAAGGAGAAACTCTCCTGCGCCGCGTGCCAGAGCTTGATCTGGTCATGGGACCACACCATGCCAACAGGTGAACATTTGTGAGCTTGAACGTCTTCTTCAGGCACTTGTTGCCGCAGTTGCTCAAGTGACATTGACGTGTACAGGAGAAGAGAAATTGGCTTGCCTATGTGCAGGATTGACCAGCTTCTGGAGCAGGTAGATCAGGGGAGCCAGGTCATGGCAGTGGAGCCCATACAGATAGCAGAAGACATTGCAGTGCCTCGGCGAGACAGTGACTTGACAGCTTGGGTATTGCCCGGATACTTCAGCTGCAGCCTGCTTATATGCATGCGATGCCAAGGGACCGCAATTTCCATGGGATTTGTGTGTCTGATGATAAGTGTATGATTTGTACAGGTGAATGTCATCCATGGGTGCAATGAAAAGTGCACCTACTGTGTGGTGCCCAACACAAGGGGTGTTGAGCAGAGCCGCGCTCCAGAAGCCATACGGGTGAGCATCATCAACCTCAGCGCCAATACAGACTGCATTTCTCAAACTCTCCATTGAGCAGAAAGGTAACCACGCCACTCTTCAGACAGTCACCATATAGAAGATGCCATATTCGTTTCCCTGCGTGCAGAGGGAGATGCTTGCTTTGGGCGAGGCAGGCTACAAGGAGGTGACGTTGCTGGGGCAGAACATCGATGCATACGGCCGTGACCTGCCGGGATCGGCAGAGGATGGCTCTGGACGACGCGCGTGGACCTTCACAGACTTGCTGCAGCATGTCCATGATGTGCCGGGCATTGAGCGCATCCGATTTGCCACGTCACACCCCAGGTGGGGTAACTAGAAGAATGCAATGTGTGAGATTGTTGATCTGAGCTTGGGTCAATCCTTCCTGCTCCAGCAGCTATACAGGTCTTCTAACGTCATGTAAGGTGGGCTTCAGGTACTTTACAGAGCGGCTGGTGCGCGCGTGCGCAGAGCTGCCGAAGCTGTGCGAATTTTTTCACATCCCATTTCAGAGCGGCGACAATGACATCCTGCGAGAGATGAAGTGAGTTAATCGCTTGCTGGCTGGCTACAGGGAGCATTAAAGTGATTTAGACCTGCATCAATTCTTTGCGCACAGCACCGCGTGCATGGTCAATAATGGTTGGTCTGTGCTTTTGCAGGCGGGGCTACACGCATGAGCGATACAGGAGAATCATTGATAACATCCGGCGGCACATGCCGGATGCATCTGTGAGCGGGGATGCCATTGTGGGCTTCCCCGGAGAGACGGTGAGTCCTAGAATAGGATGAGAGCAGGAAGCTGATCACTGAGCAAGAAGCACAAACACGAATAAAGGCGTACAGAAAAGCAGCCCCCCTGCATGTGTCTCAGCCGTCAAGCTGTCTGCGCAGGAGGAGCAGTTTGAGATGACATGCGCGCTGGTGAGGGAGGTGGGGTTTGACCGGGTGAACACAGCGGCGTACTCGCCGCGGCCCAACACGCCAGCTGCAGAGTGGCCCAACCAGATTGCCGACCTGGTGAAGATGGACCGCCTCAACCGCCTCAACCGCATTGTCAACGATGTTGCAGAGGAAAGGGCGCAGAGATTTCTGAACCATGATGTGGAGGTGTGCTGAGCTCGTTTCCTTCAGGGTTGTCCTTCTTTTGCTGCTGTGCAGTGATTGCTCTGCAGCTGTGCGGCTGGAAGGGAAGCAATTCGCAGACGATTTTGACATGTTGCTTGCAGATTCTGGTGGAGGGGCCAAATCCCAGGAAGAGCGGCGAGGCTGTGGGTAGGAACAGGCAGAACAAGCTGGTTTTCTTCCCAGGGGATGGCAATAGCATGAAGGGGCAACTGGTCAACGTGCATGTGGACATGGTGCATGCGTACACCCTGTTTGGCCATCAGGTCGCCTGAATTGGTTATTTTCATTATCAAGGCTTTGTATTATCACTGACATGGCATGCATGGTACTGCGGCAGTACTACTGCCACATCGAATGGCTAAAGGCAAACTTTGACTGAATCCGACACCGTGTTACACATGCTGCGCAGCATGCCTTGTTGAAAAATCTTGTGGGGTCAACTGCATGATGCGTGAAAGCGCTTCAGAAGCTAGCTCAAGCTCGTGATCATCTAGGAGCACTGGACTACAATCCACACATATCTCAAACCATCAGTAGCACGCACATCATGAATACTCAAGAATATGCATACCAGCACGCAGACAAGTATCAACTCCATGATCAGTCAGCCATGTGACCCAGGCCTCACGCGTTTGACGTCAGGTGTTGATCATGACGTCCTCCTTGGAGTCGAAAGGAAGGAGTACTTCGTTCTCGTATCTTTCTTCAAGCCCACTTGCTGTTAAGATCGAGGTTAATCTGTCTAAGCGTCTGTCACGGATGCTAAGTATCGATCGGAACAGAAAGCGTACGCTTGCGCGTTGCGGCCTGAAGACATCACAGCCTATGGGCACGAGCAAGGTTTTCGAGTTCAGCAACGCCTCCCTGGAGTATCGTTATGTTGAGGAAGTCGGGCGTAGAACTCTTTATCCAGGAGTGATGGCCCGGTTAATTCTAGGGAGTGCCTGGGCGTTGGGCTGGCGAAAACTTGTCAACGAGACCGATACAACATCTGCTTGGAGGTACGCTGATCCTTTCCGTGGATGACCGACAATCACGTTCCTGCTTGATTTTGATTCAATCCTGTGGTTTCTATCATATTGTGCAGGTGCGGTGTTCTGTTGACTGTTTGGATCACTGGAGCTGCCTGGCAAGTGTTTTCAGCAGGTGCCCTCCTACGAGAGAGGCAGTTCTGCAAGCATGAGAGCCTGAAGGGACGGCAATTCGTGATAACAATCATCATTGCTATGGTGAGGCTTGCAAACATCGTTGGCACTTCTGCTTTTGCTCTGACTTTAGTTGCAGGGACCCCCCATGGCGCTGGTGGCTCCATGTGAGACATAATTGTGTATGCTGTGACAGGTGGCATCAATCCTGGTTTTTGAAAGAGAAGCGCAGACAACGATGGCTTCAGCAGTGCCATGCATTCTCATCGATGGAGGTCAGAAGGCTGGCAACGAGCGCACCTTTGCAATTGTCACAATGCTATCGAGAACTCTGTGCTTTTATGGGGGACCATGGGATAGGTCTGTGCAGCTACGCAGCTTCAGTAAGATTGGCATATCTGACCTTCGGATTTCCATTTGCAGGGTACATGGTGTTTGAGCAGATACGCATCCAGTCACAGATGCAGCTGCAGGCTTTCCAGATATTGTCGTTTCTGTTTATTGAGGCCGCGATGTTCATGAACAAGCAGAGCATGTGGGGCGCATCATTTGATTTTCTCATCAGAATGCCTGTCATAGGTACGCACTCATTGCTGGGCAGAATTACTTTGCAGCATTCATTGGACGGTATACCTGCTTTTCAACATGTTTGTAGGTGGGCATTGCTGTGAGACAGCTGGTGGCAGGCGCCCTGCACATGCTGGCTTGTCTCATGCCACAGTCAGCGTGTGCAGATGTGTCTTTGCACATTGGTATCAGTGTCTTGTGGGCGGTCTACTATATTTGGATCTGGATTCAGTCCCAGAGCAAGCTGAAGAATCCACCAATCTTGCTGCGCAGTTGTGGGCCAGCTTGCAACAGGCGCATGGCTAGAACACCGATCCAGGGCTGCCTTCTTGAGGAAGCACCGGCTATCAGAGGCCAGCTTGGGTGACTTCTGGCAATGGTTTGGGCAGAGGAAGGAGCGATGTAAGGCTGGGATTCAACGATGCAGGTGCTTGTTGTAGCGAATCAAGCATTATTGCAAGCATTCTGTGTCTAGCTGTCCGGGGTCTCATGCTGATCTGTCTTGATCCGTTCACAGGAGCTTGTTGCGGTCCAAAGGGACACAGCACCTTGGAAGCACTAATGTGTTTTGAGCGCTAAAAGTGGATGCTCGCTCTTGCAGCAGCAGCAACATGACTGACATTTCTGGGGAATCCAGAGCTCTAACCCACAGCAGTGCCTGATGGTCATAGAGCTTCTTGCTAAGCTTTAGCAAAGGGAGGCGGACACAAGTTGCCATGAAGGTAGTATGCACAACTGCTCGTTCCAACGAGAGAGTCTCTCTGTCAAAGATTGCCCCGATTGGAACTGAGGTCAGCAGCACTCCAGTTGGTTTTTCTGTTGCGGCTTCCTTCCATTTTGGATGTACCTCTAATACACATCCTGGTGCTGCAAGCTGCAACAATCTGCACAAATGTGCATTCGATAATTTTGCTATCTGAAGTGCTTTTGCATTTTTTTTGCTTTTTAGAGGATATATGCTTTCCGTCTCCGTCGATGCATCCAGGGCTTGTTCCCTGGCTTGGTCTGTGCTTTGTCAATGTCATTCTCTCCAGGAACAGGTCTTACCGAACGTAGGGATGCTTCTCGAGTGTGAGTTTGATAGGTAGTGTTATTGAGTGCCAGGCCTTTGCATTGGTCAGTAATGCAAAGGAGCATGAGGCAGAGCATTGCAGCTGGTGACCTGCAATGCTCTGCAGAGGTGGTGGCGGGGATGTTGCTTTGAGTGTGGCAGCAGTTTGCTTGAAGCTGCAGCCAAAGGTGCAAAGCACCTGCGCATGCGTGTGCTGCAGCAATGCATAGGCATGTGCAGTGACTGTCAACCAGCAAGTGTATGGTCAATGAATGCAAAGAAGCATGAAGCAGAGCATTGCAGGTAGTGACCTGCAATGCTCTGCAGAGGCGATCACAGTGATGTTGCTTTGAGTGTGGCAGCAGCTTGCTTGAAGCTGCAGCCGAAGGTGCAAAGCACCTGCGCATGCGTGTGCTGCAGCAATGCAAAGGCATGTGCAGTGACAGTCAACTAGCGCGGGTTTTGTGCTGCTTTGATCCGCCGAGGAGTCTGCGGCTTGCCTAGGGAGTGTATGCCCACCGCTGGCAGTAGAGTACTTGGGAGGGCCCACTGGATACTTGAACACCAGAGACTTGATTCCGAGGCAAGCTTTTTTAGAGTGATGAGGTACCTGCAGGATGCTCTTCTTGAATTTGAGATATCTGAAAGTGACGTACCGGGAAGTTGTCAGGCTGATCAACAGGGATATTGTCATAACTGTCTTGAGAAGTATGAGCCATGCGCATGCAGGTGCAAGGTGACTGAAGAATCACTGCTCAACTAATTTATAGCAATGCAATGTATCCAGTGGTGACTGCTAATGCCTGCGAGTCTACAATGGAATTGATTGTAAACCCAGACAGACTCTTATCGCCCTCGAAACTTCCTCAAGGCAATGCATGCAGTACGGCATGCCATCATGGTTGTACAAGGCTGTGCGAGCGCAAACACTGGAGGCAGGGGTGCCTCGTGGCATCAGATCTATCCTTAAGCATCCCTGCTTTGAGTGTCATGTGATACATTGCCCAACCTAGAGGCCAGGCTGGTGCCTCAGGGTCCTCAAACCACCCGTTCACAATCCTATGGTGAAACCCTTCAGGACCAGGTGGCCAGATCAGGAGCTGCAGCAAAAATAGATCCTTGTCACTCTGTGCATGCCTTTGTGTTCTGTACCGCCAATGAATACGAGGTTGGTCGAGGAGCATTGGGGATGTGGGTTCGGGCTGTGCAGAGCTCGGCTGTCTGCACTCCTTGGTGCAACTTAAACCACTAGCAGAATTCCGATCTGCAGGACGACCTGCGATCTGCAGGACGAGGCTGCTCAACAAAGTCGGAAAGCCAGGAGATCATGCAGGTAAGCATTGTAATCGCGGAAACATTCCCAACCATCTTTGCAAATTTTTACGCGTACAAGGCTGAGATTCGCAAGGGCTCTGTCTGGCTTGCTTCGTCAGTCTGCAAACCCTGGTCTGCGTTGATCAGGCATACTTATCAGGTGACAGGCTCAGGTCGTGGACATAACAGAATACTGATGAAAACAAATTTGAAGGCGGTACCGAAGTGGACATCGTAGACTTTGGTTCGGGGTTAGCAAACCCGTTTGAAGAATCCCGCCGAGTCAACCTGCCAAACTGTTCCGCTGAACGCCGGCGGATTTGATGATGTTATTGTCAAATCGTCCCGAAATTGCTTCCGAGGTCTCTCAACCTGCCGGCTCGACCTTCAAGATTTCGGGCTACTTGTTCAAAGTGAACTAGCAAGTCTAGCTGTGATGCCCCGCAGTCTGAAACCCGAAATCTGTTGCAGCCTGACCATGAGGAGCTGACAGCCAGCAAGGCTTGGGAAAAAGATATGTCCTTCGACCTCGAGAGGGCATTTTCTGGATCCGACCTGCCAAGTTTTGGGGGCCTGATGGCGCCTGTTGGAGGGACACCCGACAGGGCGACACCACCACCATCTTCCCCTGCTCTCCTGGAGCATTATGGCTCAAAGGCAAGGTCAAGTCTCCAAGGACATGCACCTTCAGGGGCAGAACATGTCATTCATGCCTGTGGATGGCGCCTGCAGCCTGATGCAAGGCTACATGTGGCTCTGTGCAGGTCCAGCCCTTCATGCCACAGGCAGACGAGTTTGTGCCGCAGTTCTGCGGCAGTCTGCGGGCCTTCAAGATGGGCATGGCGCCTTCGCCTCTGCACTGCGGCATGCAGAGCGCCTCCTCACTGAACGGTGAAGAGACTCTGCTGAACAAAGGAGACAATCCCCGCCTCTCCCTTGCAGACGCCGCCGGCGGCAGCAGCCGCTTCAGCAGCATAAGCTCCGCAGAATGCTCCAACATCAGGGCCAACCTGCCAATGCTCATGGTGTGTTACTGAGGCACAACGACACAAACAATTCACCTCTTTTTTAAGATTGCTGTTGGATGCTGCCTCCATACTTGAGAGCCCTCTTCACATGGTCCTGAGGGGAGAGTCAACATTGCGTGCCATTTGTGTTGGCGATGCCAATTGCAATTTCACACAATTGACGCAAGGCAAGCTTTACTCCACTGCAGGAGGAGGACGTCCGCGGCTGCTGCCTGTTCAAATCTGAGCCCGAGCCACTGGGTGAGAGCTTGGAGGACGACAAGAGTGACGATGAGGATGAGCAGGCTGATGAGCAGAGCAGGGACGCAGACCAGGATCTGGACAGCAAAGGCGAGGTTCCCAGGGCTGAGGGCAGCGACAGTGACTACCGCCCCTCCCCCCGCCAGCGCCCCCGCAGCCGCCGTGCAGCTGCGCGCGGCCGACCCACCCGCCACTCCAAGGTATGGGCGTTGCATTCCCCACTGACAGACACTTCTATAGACCGAGCCAGGTCATAGTTTTGTCACTTCGAGCCTTGTCTGTGTGTTTGCTTGCCAGCTTGTACTGACGGTAGGCTAGGCAGGCTATTACTCGTTCACAGACAATAGGCCCCGGCTGGCGGGGGGCGATATAAATGCTGAGCACCGTGCTTACGGTTGATTGGGTCTTGCTTGGATCTGGCGAGTCCAACTAGGGGTAGGAATATGGAAGCCTTTAACTGCAGCTTGTCTGCAGGACGCACCTTGCCTCTTGGCAGGAACAGCGTGTTATGATAATAATAATAATAATAATAATAAGAAGACAATATGTGAGGCAGTGCCCCAGTCCAAGTACTGCTATTGATAGGAAGAGGCAAGCAAATCGCGCTTCCAAATCCTGCTGGCGAGCCGCGGGTATTCCAGGACAACACACAAGTTGATATATGTGCTGGTGTTGTTTGAGAGACGAAGAGGCAGTCTAATTGCTGCAATGAAGAGAAGAATATGCAATGAAATCTATGCCTGGAGAACAGCTGTAGCAATGCCCAGACCTGTGGGAATGCAAGGACAACACACATGTTGCAACGTGCCTGCTGCACTTGTGCATTTCCCCCCTCTAAAACGAGAACCTATGCGGCAGTGCCCGATTCCAAGCACTGCCACAAAGAGGAGAATATGCATTGCACTTCAATGCAGTGCTCAGACCTGTGAGGATGCAAGTAGACCATACATGTGGCAAGGTGCCTGCTGCATGCGCAGGGCAAGGACAAGAAGAAGGTGGGGCGGCCGATAACTTACAAGGGGGATCCGGAGGCGGCAGATCTGACGGAGGACGAGCGCCGCCGCATCAAGCGCCGCATCGCCAACCGCGAATCCGCCCGCCGCGTGCGCCAGAAACGCCACGACCTCATGGAAGACCTGCAAGCCAACGTGAGCGCCTGAGCACCTGCTCTGGAAAAATCATCAGTACAGCTGCACGACGCAGCTGCACGACACAAGTACACAAGCACTCCACGTGTTAGTCATCCCTTTGCACAGGCCTGTGCCAAATGGGCAGGAGAGGCATCCATACCTACTCATCGTTGATGAAGAAGAAGACAAGACGGCCTCAAGGATGCTGGCCCAACTTGCATTGCTGCTGTAACGGGGGCCTCCATTTCTGGAGGATGAAATAAAGTCATGCATGTTGACTGGGAGCTGGTAGTGATAGGCTGTGTGGCGCACAGATTGAGACGATGCAGCAGCGCAATGGAAAGCTGCTGGGGCACTGCGGAAGGCTGGAGAAGCAGAAGGCGGCAGTGATGGGGCAGATGGCCGATATGCAGGAGAAATGGGCGCAGGCCGCCTTCGAGAGCAACCGCCTGCAGGCCGAAATCGCCACCATGCGCCAGACACTCGAGGTGTGTGCTGCTCCCACAACATGCTGCTTTTCATGTGACAAGACAGGCCCACTGCTGTTTTTGACAAGAGAGGCCCTGCTGAGGTGAAAAGTAATTTCCAATTATTGAGTGGTGCTGTAAAGCGCCCGTTTCAGTACTCTCATGAGACCTCATCCAGCCGTCTGGGAACCAGTCATGAGTAGTGACTTGTATTAGTCAGATGTGGTCATGCATCATGACAGCGTGTGCATTGCATGCATCGGTTTAAAACACGCATGTGCAAGCAGGAAATATGGAGGGTCTCTGCGGGTGGGGATTTGACAGGGGTTAGTGCGCAGCAGGTCAACATGCGCTTCATGGAGAAGGCCGGAGCAGGGATGATGGCCCCAGGCGGCCTGCAGCAGCACACACCTTCAATGCCTCAGTAAGCGTCACTGCCTGAATAATACCTCTATTGCTTGCTCTTTTGCATTTGCCAGCCCATTTAGAGGCGTCCCTGAAACATGGTAGTTCTGGCAAGCAGATGTAAATTTTTGCTGCAGACACTGGGTTTGCTGAGCGCAGGGTTCTGTGCTGCAGCTACACAGATGACATGCCAGCCCAGGGCGTGCTGCAGGGCAGCACTGTGATGCTGCCACCCTCGCCCTTCAAGACCGCTTTCCAGGAGCTTGTCAGGTGCGCTCCAACTGATGTGCACATGCACATTGACTGATCTGCAGTGCATGGCTGTGAACGTCCTTGACCCCCCTGCTTTCCAATGGCCTGCACCCTATGCCAGCTGGCAAGGTATAAGCTGGTTGTTGAGATGTTGTGCTCTTCCTGTGTTGTGCAGCTCTGTCCCCCTGTTAACCTGACTGGGCCCAGAGGGAGACAACCAGAGAGCACTCCGTCCCTCTTTGTTCCGCCGCTGCCAACAAGCGGTTGGACAAAGAAGCCAACAAGCCGCGGCGTGTCATCAAGACTAGCAGCCATCGCTGTGCAGTTGCACAAATGAATGCCAAGCCTCGTGCTTCAAAAGGGGCCTCACTCCTGCACTTCATGCATTCTGCTGGCATGGCCGCTTTAGGGGTAGGCTTTGTCCGCTCTGCGTTGAGTTTCTGGGGCCACAAGCGCTTGGTGCATTTGCAAAGCAATCAGTGCTGATTTGCAGCATGCTGTCTCACGGTTGTACGGGCGAACAAAGGTTGGGTGCGCTTGCTTGCTTTCAGTTTGGGAGGTTGATAGCCTTCCACAGATCCGGTGTGACAGCTTGCGTCGGTCAGCCCAGTGTTAGTCTTGTTGTTTTGAACAGCCCCGTTGAAGCATTGCTAGCGGTCCGTGGGGCACACTGCTTGGCACAATGGCCAAGCCAAGGATTTGCGAGCACGGACGCAACCTGCACAGTGTGTGCAAGTCTTGCGTCTGCTTGAAGATTGCATGATCTGCCTTTACTTAAACCAGCCCTCTGCTCCTTGACACCTGTCAATCGCACTGAAGACTTGGCAGGGGTCATTTTGGGCTGCGCCTGCAGCTACGGGTTCGGGGATCTTGTGCGTCTGAAGCTCTTGGGTTTGCCTATTTCATCCTTTTTGGAGGATCTCCCTGAGCAGACTCGAGCAAATCTGAGAGCGCAGATGTGTTTGCCTCTCCTTCTGAGGGACTTTTGAGCTGTCCTGCTTGTTTCTTGAAATGATGCTTACATTGGCTTTGAACTTGCACTCATGCTTGTATCAGAGGGTGAGCATGCAGATAGGAAAGGGAAGTGGCACGGGCGATGGAACGCAAGATGCTCATCATATTGTGAGAACGAAAAGTGTCGTTGCCGTGGCTTCACGTTGGTGCATTGTGCGGGAATTCAAGCTTGAGCTGTGAGTCTGTGTGTCAGTGAGTGTTTCAATTTTCTGAGAGCCAAATTGACGCGTGTGGCATGGAGAGGCGAGGTCGAATAAAAGTGCTAATACAGCAAGGCAGATGCAGGCAGCAGATCTGCAAAATTGCCGCATCTGGACCCTTTCGACTGGTGGCCAATTGGCAAGTTTGCTTGAGGGAAAGAGAGAGCCAGGACAGGCAACAAATGAGCCAGCCGTGAAGGCTGTACTCGGATTGATGTATTGCGCTATGATATGGCTGACAGTTGCTGTGCTGCAACTCTTACTGCACACCAAGCGGATTTGGCACTTCCAACTATGGTGTGCCTTAGCATGACGCTCCTCTGTCCCTAGCTAGGTGTGCAGCAACGACTGACTGGATGTACCATGCATCATGCATGCAAATATCCGTTTGTTTATATCTGTCCTGTTTGCTGGCAGGCTTGCACATTCTAGGTACTGCGGCAGGCAACAACAAGAGGGTCTGCGTCCTGCTTCGAGATTACAACCAGATCTTGTTCTCAGAAAAATCGCAATGAACGAAGTCTGCCAGCAGCCTTTGAACCTTTGAAGAAGAGAACGGGGTCTTCTTGTGTGCTTAAAAACTGAATAAGGCCTTGATATTGTGGTGCTGTGTGCTGTATCGTCGCATGATGCTGATGGCCCTAAAGGCTCGACACCACTGTGACATGATGTGATGCGAGATCTTTTAAAAATATACTTCAGATCATGACATCGCTGGACCCGAGTATCTGGGGGAAATCTTCAAGGGCTTGAATGGGTACATTCTCAAGGGCGTAGCTGCAGCTGCAGCGCTGGAAGCCACCAGTGGTAACACATCAGTAATGTAATGTTGCTGAGAGGCATGCACCATCATCATAATCGTAAAGACATCATGTCATCATGACGTCGACATCATAACATTAATTATGGCCGCAGCCAGATGATGCGGCACACATGATGATGATCTCACACAATATGGTGATTATCGCCCTCGATTTCTCGATTGCTTGGAGAGGCAGCTGATGGAGAGATTCATAAGAAGCTGAGCAAATAATTTGCATCTGTTAGAAGCTGTCATCCAATTTTGAACCATTTCAGACTCTTGAGAGGGAACGTTCAAACCGTTGCCCCAGATGCATTTCCAATGCTGGCACAGTGATCGGCCTTGTTCAATGGCATTGCAGAGAGATTGACTACATCCCTGCACGTATTGTGTGGTGATAATCGGGAACAAATTTTTTGCAGAAAGGCGGCAAGTGTAAAGAGATTTCTTGTGTACAGACACTGCGATGACCTAGTGTCGCACAACGTGCAATCGGAGGGATCACTCGGCCATGGATCATCTGAGAGCTTATGCTGATGCTTTGGAGAAAGAGCTGTCACAGGAAGTTTCCCTTGGGGTAAGCTGGCGTTGCTGCCCCACAAGTTGCTGGAATTGTTTCATCAATCGGTGTATATCGCGTTAGGACCGAAGGAGTCTAAGATGTTCGGATCTGCATTATTGTTTGTATCAATCTACTCACTTCAGGATGGCAGCCTTTCAGCATATGTAGTCGTCCATTAACAACAAGGCTTGTGTGATGTCCATCTTGTTCTTGTCGTGCATTAAGTTACTTTGGTTGCTCCTTACAGACAACCATCATGGCAGCCACTTTTGATGGGGGAGTGGTGCTTGGAGCGGATTCCAGAACATCCACAGGAAACTATATTGCCAACAGAGTCACAGACAAAGTAACTCAGCTCACAGACAGGGTGAGACACCTGGCCAAGAGCAATCATGATGAACTAATCAACAATAGAAATTAAGACGATTTGTGGACAGAATTCTTGGCTTGCAAGCGAGTTTTCTTTCATGTTTTCCAGGTGTATGTGTGTCGATCGGGGTCAGCAGCTGACACGCAAGCAATATCTTCCTATGTACAATACTACTTGCACCAGCATCAGATGGAGCTCAACGATGAGATCTTAGTGAAGACTGCAGCAACTCTGGCAACAAAACTGGTGTACTCAAACAAGGTAAGGATACGGCACATTGTCTGGGTGCTGGGTGCCTGACATGGTGCTAGGTGCTTAACATCCATTCTCTGCAGAATTCAATGGAGAGCATGCTGGCATTGGCTACCAGCATCAGTGATGCTGAGCAGTGTATTTGGTGCTGCAGGAGATGCTGCAGGCAGGGTTGATAGTGGCAGGGTATGACTCGAGGGAAGGCGGGCAGGTCTATGCTTTGCCGCTCGGAGGGACCTTGGTGAAGGTTCCATTCTCAATAGGTGCGTAACAGCATACCTGTCTCCCTCTGCGTATTGCTTTGCCTTATTTGCACTCCTTAGCAAAAGGAGCATCACAGGGGTCAAAGAGGAACTAATTCATGGCCCATGAAGCGCTCTTGTGGCAAGCAGGCAGCCCCCAAGAGAACTGTCAGATCCCTGCTGGACAGTGTATTAGTGTGGAGTAGCTGATGGGTGGGGGCTGATATGAAAGGGCAAGGGCAGCTGACCATTGCAGGTTGTGCTGTCTGGCAGGCGGGTCAGGCTCCGTGTACATCTATGGCTTCTGCGACAAGAACTGGCGGCCGGGCATGAGCGAGGAGGACTGCCAGGCCTTTGTGGTCAAGGCAGTTGGCCTGGCACTAGCGCGCGACGGCTCCTCTGGCGGCTGCATCCGCACAGTTGTCATCACCAAGGACGGCGTCCGTCGCAGCTTCCTCCCCAACAACAAGGTGAGCGCTGTCGTACCATCTGACCGGCTTTAAGCACCCTGGCTGACTCTGCAATGCTGACTCGGCAAATGGCTCAAAGTCCCTTGTACTTTGCTTAGAGCACAGACGCGCAGTGTCAGGCTTGTGCTTTACTTGGGTGTTTTCGCTGCATGTCTATCACTGCTTCTCATCTGGATCAGGATCAGCTTGATAGAGCGACAAGGGATTACGTCAGCTGATATCTTCAGCATTGTGTCTGCGCAGATACCTCCTGCCTATGGCAACCTTAGCTTTCAAGGAAGCACAGCAATGCCGGTGGACACCGCATAGGCGCTCTGCTTCAGCGCAGCTGATGTCGGGGCTAAGTGCTAAAGTGAGCTTGTCCATGCGCTAGGAAAGAAGATATGCAGGTTGAGAGACCACCAGACATTTTCACTTGTTGGATGTTCAGTATTGCATGCATTATCAATGGCCACACTGTTGTATTAGCCATTTTTGTGAGATAGCAGCCTGCAGAAACGACCATTCATCTGTCCTGAGGATGTTCTGGAACTTCAAATTGCGCAGGTCTGTAAAAATACTATCTGAAGACATTCCCTCAATTTTTACAACCTTTCTGGCAATCATCTTCGTTTGTGTGTTCAACTTCAACATTGAGCACTGCACACTGGCAGATCGGAAATTATCAACGAAATCTCTGAAACATCTTCTTCACCACGAGAAAACTCAAGCGCTTTGCGACTCAGCTGTGGTGGAAGACATCTCAACAAGCACATTGGTGTTGCAAATCGCTATCGAAATGAGACATCCGCCAAAGAAGTCATGGCAGTGGGCGCATCTGCCTCAGCATTTTGTCAATGCCACCCTATCTCTCAATCGCAGCCCTACACACATCAGACTGCTATTGAGGCTTGGTGTCATGCTAGCAGAGCTCAATTGGAGTACCTCTGCAGGTGCACATGCAAAGACACTGTGGATGAAGCTGGCACCAGCCCACAGACAATTGAGTGTGATACAAGGCCCTACCGACGTACATCGATCTTCCGGTATACTGTAGCTCCATCAACTCAAAGTTTGGCATTGATGGGGTTTCTATCCAGGAGCCTTGATAGCGGCTGCCAAGCAGAATCGTACAACATGTCAGCAGTTGTTCGCAAACATGCTCCACTTCTTGATACTCCATAGAACATCTTGTGCTGTTTGAGACACACCTGAAGGTCTTTGTCGCGAAGTCGATACGCAAACTTGGCATTTGTCTTGGTGATCAGCCTCTGCCCCCAGGCTGGTCTTGATGCCGCATATCCCTGCCATTGCAGTGTCAGTGAGCTGAATGATGAATCGATCTCCTACGATTTCAAGGAGAACAGCGGATCTGACATGAGGCAGGTTCAACAGCACCTCCAGGTGTGCAGTCAGCTGTGCAGTGCATCTACAGCATTTGACTGGAGGTGAGTGAGGAGATGAGAGGCCCACCTCTACGCAGCTAGCACGAAGAGCTCTCTTATGCCAGCCACCACAGGTCTTTCGGGTTGTGCTTGCTGTGCAAGCAAAACATGCCATCTGAGAGGAGGCTAAGCGCTGGTAAGTTGCTCTCCATGAGGTCGCTATGGTCTGTCTTCCATATCTCCTCACCGCATGGCGCTTCCAGAGGTTTCCGTCCGTCTGAATAGCTCTGAATAACTAAATGCCAGCGCTTGCAAGTCTGCATGAGACACAACGTGCTGACTACCAAGTGGCTGACGGTGTGAGTGCAAGACCAGAGGATTTGTCAAGCAAGAAGCATTTTTTGTGCAGCATCAATTCATGGATTGGGTTGGATCACCTGACTGGCAAGAGCAAACGTGTCATGATCCAGGAATCCAACAATTTTCAAGACAGTCTCTGGGGGCAGCTGGGGCAGTGGAGTCTTGGTGCACTTTGGAACCTGCGAAGACATTGACTCTTGCTATGAGGGTGCAATCTTCCTCACATCTGTCCATCATGGTATGAACTCAAATCACATAGGTCCAGCACCTTCACATCCAAATAGAGTACAGCGTTCACCAAGTCCTTAAAGAAGTGCTTCATACCGTACAGGCTCCCTGCCTGTACACGCATGTCCTCTTCGATTATACTTCTGAGGTCTTTCAACGTAAGTTGGTCTGCATTATCGATGATGTAACGACTTCGCTTTGCGACTGCCTGTTCTTAGCGGTTCCTGAGGTCCTCGGTATCATCCATGGAAGATGACATTCGAATACACGATCTTCGTGAGGTCACTGCCAAGGCACACAAGTGATCGCCAACTCCTTAGAATCAGACAATTTTTTTTAGAGGTTTCAATTCCAAACATTGCATATTCTTTGAGGAGAATGAAAGTCCATTTGGGGTGCGTACCCTGCAGGCGAGGCTAGGTAGCTTCCCCTAGCTTCTTCTATGGTTCAATCCCTCTTGAAAGGTCAAAAGATCTGGGATCATTCGGTACAGTCTAGTGCGCTGTATGCGCAATCTACCGTAGTGGTGACCGTACCTATGTGGTTACCCTTAACGGCCTTGTTCAATGTGCCAAGCACTGGCAGCCTCTAGGGATCTCTGCCAAACCAAGAAAAAGATCTGCTTCCTAATAATCCAACTAATTATCAGACACGCTGTTCCACTGAAGGTCAGATCCTGATGCATAAGAAGCATTATCTACCAGCGCAAAAAAAAAGAGCAGGAAATAATTGGATGCTTGCAATGCTGTGTCAAACTCACGTCAACATGGCCATTCACCAGATACGGTATTGCAGAAGATCATCTCCCCAACCAAGGTGCCAACTTGGCTGTAGACAGCTTCCTGCGGGATCCCTTCTGTGGGCTGGCCCCTTTGCCGCCATCTTGGCCGGTTGCAGAGAAGGTGGCGGCTGCAGCGCCGTCACGCAGCGGCGAGCATGTGTCCGAGGCAGGAGCCCTCGCTGCGCAGCCGCCCCACTTCCAGCGCGCAGGCGACAACCTCGCCAAGCCCTTGACTGGCGTGGTCTCTGCCGATGGCAAGGCAGCCTGCCGCGGCGTCACCTGCAAAGGGGTGTGGAACGTTAGTGGGCATGTGGCATTACAGACACGTCCAGTAAGAGCTGCTTATAATGCCGCGGGGAGAATCTTGAATCAAGCTGTGGGTTAGAAAGTGCTGTACCTCATTTTTGGCCGCTGCTGCGCCCTTCTTGTTCAGGAGCGGCGACATGCGCTGGAACACTGACAGCCCCCGCTTACTAGGGTTGCGTGGAGTAGCCTGCTTCTCGACGGCCTGCAATCAGCACACCAGTATACAATTGGCATGCCAAATCATGTGAGCCAGCCATGCTCCAACACCATGCATGTCCAACACCATGCTTAACAGGGAGTGGACTTTTCTGAGCAGACACTCCAGGAGGCGTTCACCTGTGCCTTTGCTGGCGAAGGAGATGGAACAGTCGCGTCCTGCTGCTTTGTGTCTCGCGCATCGAGCGCATCGCGGTTTGGGGCCGGCCTTGGAAGCTCCGGGGTCCGCGCAGCCAAGAAGGTGCTGGTCTCCTCAAGAATGCTGCTGCCCTTGGCACCTCCGTGGCTGCCCAGCTCATAGACTGCCTGCTCCGTGCTGCGCGCAGTCGGCATGTAGTCAACTGAGCCCTCCGCGTCAGAATCCTCCGCCTCCCCCCTCCCACCATTGTACGGGGGGCCCCAGCCGTCCTCGTCGCCGGTCCCATGCCTGCGCGGCTGCGCCAATTTCGACGTGCCGATCCGAGCAGCATGAGCGCTGTCAGGCGGTGCGGCCTGCTGGTAGGTGGCCTGCACATTAAAGCGCTCATCTTCCTCGTCAGAGGAGAGGCTGCGCGCAGAGCAGGCGCTGAATCTGCGGTCGCTGGGAGCCTCTGCCGCCTTGCCCCGGAGAGGGAAGCTGCATGGCGGCGTGGTGGCCTCCACTGAGATGCGCAGGCTGCCGGACAGGTTCAGGCTGGGCACCCGCGGCCGTGCGCCCCGCACTCTGGGCGAGCTCGCGCCCTCCATCAGCGCCGGGCTCGCCAGAGGGCTGCTGTCTTCCGGCAGCGGGTCCAGCCCCGGCACAGACACCCTGCGCCCCCGGTGGCCTGCTCCGCCGCCAGGGTTCTGTGCTGCGCTGGGATCAGAGCCGGGGAGAGGCACTCCTGCTGCTGCCTGGAATGGCGAGGCTGCCGTGGACTGCAGGGCCTCATCCATGTTTTGTGTCTCCCGGCCTGCGGCTGACTGGCATGCCAGGCTGGACATGGCTGGCAGCTTGCGAGCCCTGTCGGCCGTGCCAAGGTCCGACGGGCTGAGAGGGCTGCCGTGCAGGTTGCACAAGCTGGCCTCAACGTCAGGCACCCCATGCTTCCCTGCTTGTGGCGCGTTGTTACCAGGGCTTTCCTTGGCAGCGTGCTTTGCGCCGGCGCTGTTTGGAGTGGGGGTTTTCCTTCCTGCGCCGCGGCCTGCGTGCTTCGGCCCCCGCCTCAGCTGTCCGCCTGCGCTGCCGGGGGTGGCTGCGAAGCACAGTACAGGGGACATGCAGTCCTCCGCTGTTGGAGTCTGGCCTGACGACTCCGACTGCAGGAGGGCGATGCCAATCGGCGAGCTCTTGCCCGTGTGCTTTGGAGTGAGTTTGGACTGCGATCCCGCTGGCGGCAGCTGCATCTCTGACAAGGGACTCCGTGCGGGCACTGGTGCCTGCATACCACATCCATGTCCTTTCCTATCTGCACTTAAAGGATCATCTTGATGAAAAAGGCAGCGATTGCTTCCCAGCGCTGACCGCAGCAATCTGATAAGCCCCAGTCTATTCAACAAGCAGAGTGTACCGCTTGAGATGACATCATCCGTTCATCTTTCACACCTGAAGAGGATGCGCCACGTCCTGATGTTCAAGATAGACTGCACGCCTCTTGAAATGTAGAGGTGCTGGCATTCACAAGGAACAGAGGATGTAGGTTACCTGGGAGCTGTCCTCGACATGTAGGGGGCTGGGCGGGAAGAGGGGGCCGGGTCGAGGAGCTTGAGCGGCGTCAGGGGTGGGTGCCGGGCTGCTGCTAGAACGGCGCTCGCTCAGAGAAGTCCAGCGTTCCTGTTTGGCCCTGTCACTCCTCGCGCTGGCACTGCCTGGTGTGGGACCTGCAGTGCGCAGGCGCTCACAGTGCACTCCACAACACAATAGCTATAATGGAAATAGATGGCAGAATTGTACTACAACTGCACAGGTAGTACACAATTTTGGTGGGTGTCAAAGGGACTCAGGGTGCATGCTCTTACAGTCTGGTGTGCAATGTCGGCGGCACATTTATGGAGCCAAAAGTGTACCTGTGGTGCTGTGTGGCTGTCGCCCCAGCTGGGTCATGTCCTGCAGCGTGATGGGCGTGTACTGCGACTGCCTCAAAGCTCTGGCGTCCGTGGCCGCAGGCTTCTGCTGTGAAAGAGAGATCCCCCGCACGTCCCTCTTCTCTCCCCTGCTGCTGCTGCTGCAAGCTGTTTTGTGGCTGTTGGAGGAGCCGCCGCTGTCCCTGCCCCTGCAATCCTGCGCTGGCGTTGCTGTGCTGTTGGGAGACGCCTCAGCAAGTTCTGTGCTGTTGTGCGGACTGCCCTTTGCCTCTGCAGCTTCAGAGGGCGCGATGAACGTGGTGGTCACCACTGCGGTGGCATTGAGGCTGCCGCTGCGTTCGGCGAAGCTCCTGTGCGAGATGAGGGTCGCCTCGTGCTCGGAAGTCAGGGACGCCTGTTTGGGGTCGGCCAGAAAGAAGGTGCTGCGGCGCACGGGTGCCTCTGTCAGGGGAGCCTGCGCAGACTGCCAGATGCGCGGCACTGGCGACTTTGTGTGAGCTGTCTGGACCGGAGGCACCACAGCAGGAGGGGAGGAAGCAGGCATGCATGACTGTGTCTGCACGCCAGCGTCCCTCTCCCTCGATGCCTTGGCAACTGCAGCCTGTGTGCATGCCAAAGCAGAGATTAGATACACTTTGATGACCTCTGCCTGCACGACCATAAGTGAATATTCGATGCTGCGCAGACAAAGTGAGCAAGTTTGCAGCACTGCATGCGCACCTGGGCCTCCTCAAGCTGCTTTTGCCAGGTTGCACGTGAAGAGGCTGACTCCGCGTCTGCATCCTGCAACCTCTTGCGCAGCTCTGCCACTGCACACACCAGGCTTTGCTCGTTCAAGTAGACAAATCTTGCATCTAACCCAGACCTTTAGAGTAGCCCCCGAAGGCTAGGGTCCAGGCTCCCAAATTGTCAAACCAAGCAGGTGTGAAGCTTAGCATGGGAGGGGGCAACTAATATGTACCAAGAAGGTTGTCATCCTTTGCTGAGGCCTCGAGGGCGCGAATCTTGGCAAGAGCTCCCGCCGCTGCGGCCACTGCTTCGGTCTGTTCCCTGATTGTGCGTTGGCGCTCGCAAACCTCATCCCTTGAAGCTGCCGTCTCAGCATGTGCCTGTCATAAAAGTGGCCCTTCCTTTACTTGGATCATGGTTTATCTCTGGCTTGAGGACGTTGGCTGTAATATGTTACAGATGCAACCTTTGCTGTTGCTATGCCATGACAGCAATTCACTGGTTACAAGCACCTTGCAGAGCTCTTCCTGCAAAATCTTCACATGTGTCTCTGAGGCCTGCGCAATCGCTGACAGAATCCGCACGCGTTGCTCTCCCATCTTCACCTCAGCCCACACCTGCATTTGTAACAAGCGTGTCAGCAGTGCTCAGACCATTTGAGACGTGCAGTGTGGGTGACTAATATGCCATGCCACCATTCTTCTGCGTGTAAGTCTCCAACAGAACAGTGGAATACCTCCTCGATTGCAATGGTCCTGTCCATCAACCTCCGTTGCATTTCGTGCAAGCGCTGTCTGTGGACCTTGTCATCCGGCAGCATCTGCGACACCCCATGGAATTCAACTCCTGGTGCAACAAGGTGTCGCTAGCTGCATGTCACTAGCTGTGAGCGAATGCTGCACTATTTAAGCAATACCTGGGCAGGCTCCCGTTGGCCGTCTGCTTGGGATGATTTGCCATCAAGAGCTGGCTGTCCCTGCACACGTCTCCAAGCTTGGAACTCTGCTTGCACCACTGCCAGCTGAGCTTCCTTGGCTGCTATGTCTCTGCGAAGACTGCTATTCTGGATTTTCAGGTCTGCCATGTTATGCTCCAATGCCTGCACAGATGATACATTCTGCTCACTGTATGTTCTTGCTTCCATCCTTTTAATTCTACACTCAAAAGGAACAGCAGCTGAGGGGCACACATACTAATGCAAGCAACAAGAAGCAGCCTCTCATCAGTGATCCATCTAGCGCCATCAGGCCTCACCCTAGCATGACCTGTGTGCGACAGCAGACTTGCCCGCAGCTGACAGGCTTCTTGACTGACGCCCTTGGCACCAAGTGCCTTCTCTGATAGATCCTGAGCCTGACTGACTACAGGCGATGCCACAGAAACGCCGCCTTGCAGGTCGTGGATGATTGCTTTCTGCATGTCCGTCAGCTGGTGCAATTTCTCGTTCTCATGTGTCACTGCCTCTGCCCATTGAGCCTGCATTGTCAAGCGCTTCAGAGCTCCCTTTTTCATGGGTTGATTCTGTAGCATTTCACATGTTTAACTCTGTAAGACCTTGCTCTGGTGTAGTAAAGACTATACCGCTGCTGCAGCCTCATCTGCAGATGTCAAAGCCCTCGTTGCAGCTGCCTGCCTGGCTTCTTTTTCCGTAGCAAGTTCTCTTTTCAGGCTCAGCACTTCCAATTGCAGCCCCTGGATGCTCACGCCTCGCGGCGTGGTCACTCTAGGTGTCAGATGCCTTGGAGTCAAACCTCTTGGAGTGTAAGCACTTGCTCCCCGTGCTTCCTGCAGTACGAGTCAGAAATCTAAAGGATATTCTGTTATGTGCAAAGATCTGCAGCAATCCCCAAGCCTGTTACACCTGATGGACCCCTAGCTCTGGGAGTGCACCTTCACGGTCGACTGCCTCGCCGCTTTTTCAGATGACAACTCGTTCTGCAATTGCTTCAAGTGCTCGCTGAGCCGCTCCAAGTGCGGACCTTGGCCTCTCGCACTCTGCAATTGAAAATGAAATCTGAGTCATACGTTACTCTTCCTTCATTTCTGCGAGAGGCCGACTTGATGGAGTTAGTGGCTAGTTTTGAAGCGTCTATGTAATGTTATGTGTTATAGCACACGTAGAAGTCGGATCTTGAGGCGCGTGTCATCTTCAGGCTTGTGTATGTCACAAGATGGACTTCGCGAGCGATGGCATTGTACTGCGCTTGTTCCTCTCACCTTCATTGGTGTGCTAACCATATCTGATCCTTGATTGCTGTACTCTTCCATTTTGGGGCAGCAATGCCGCGATCACAGCGTGTTATGTGGTATCAAATTAATACTATCAAGTTCTGATAGGGGCACAAACTCTTCTCTTTAAATACCAAAACAGTATTCGGGCTTGGACAAACGAAAATTACGAAAGCATCGCTCTCTTTACTGCGTCAAGCGTTGCAATCAATACACTGTTCCTGGAGAACTTTCACATCTGAATTTCCAACGTCTCGAAAACAGAACCTAGATTTTTCAAAAACCTGCAAATCCCCTGAGGATCCTGCAAAACCCTTGCATGCTAAAAAAAAACTTCAAATTTCAACCCGTGCATCTTGTGTTGTGCGGAGGGAGGCATGGTGCTCATCTGGAAAGCAGGTCCAGATGTGTTAATTTGGCTGCCTCGGCAGCAGTATTCCTGCCAGCAGCTGCCACAGAAATTTCTTCAAAGGGTGGTACCGATCTTCATTGAGCTATAAATTGCTGTACAGTTCATGTTCACCTCTGGTCAGTATCCATTACACAATTGCGTGTGGCATTAAAGGGCCTTGACAAAGTCAGTGCAGCAAAGTCAAATCCTTGCCCCTGCAAATGGCGCATGTGTCCATGCAACAACCTTTTAATTCAGCCACAGCACTACAACCCAGGGCCTGCTTCCTGCCAATAAAATGTCCTTCAAAATGTACTTCTGATGTCCCATACCTCTTGCATACTGCCACAACGCTGCTGCTCCTAATAAAAAATTACCCACAACATAAATACAATTAATTTAATCACTTTGGCGATCGTCATCCAGCAAATAAGCAAAATTAATTACAAACCCGTCACGTTGCCTGAACAAAGCTGTAGGCTTTACGATGCAGCAGAAGCTGGACTCTGTACCTTTGCTTAATGGCTTAAGCAAAGGTAGTGAGAAGCCCCAACGTTATTATTGATTCTCTGAAGGTACTCCGCTGCAGATTGGAACGCTGGACAAAGTGGGATGACTGGACACAAAAATCTTAACTGTGTTGAAAGAGGACAAGTGCAGTACCTACAAGCGCAGCCACTTGCATGTCTGCCATTGGCTGTGCAACAGTACCCACTTGCCTCCCGTAAGCTGACCATGAACAAGCAAACTTCTGATGACCAACTGCTGTCAGATTGCGCTCTCTTCAGTCAGTGACTAGGTCTGCGCATCTAATGCCCTCCCTGGCAATGTTTGGAACCCCCAGATAGTTTTGTCAGGGCAGCTCCATTGCGCAGGGCATTCAGGCCAAATAGACTCTTCTTGGCATGGGACATCTTGCCGTACTCAAGGAAGAGTATAGGCGCCGTGAAGGTGACATGTCCAACTGGGACACAGTAGAGAGCAAAATCATTAACTGGGATCCCGCTATTCTGCATTCTCCTCTTTGATCACACCCTCACGTGAGTGGACCTTCCTTACTGATGAGGCACCAAACACACTGGCATGGGTGGCTTCATTCAGCATAAGATCATCACAACACACCGCCGTTGTGAGGGGTAGAATTGGTCTCAAGGCGCAGTCTTGAGACAGCTTGAGCAGCAGCGAAGGCTCTGCTGCAGCCATTGAAAGATCCCCTGACAGCCTGCCATGTGGCAGCCCAAATCACAGTGGCTGGGCGTCCCATCCAGAGCGTGCTGCTGGCAGGTGTCAGCAGGTGCCGTAGCAGACGCCGCCAGAGCAGTTGCACTGGGGAGGCGGAATGCAGGCGCCCACCTGGCCGTTGGGCTCTGCCGGGTAGGGGCAGCCATAGAGCGCCGTTGGGAACTCCTGCAGTGCAGAACAGGGCCTGTCAGGCATGTGCTCCACCCCATTTCAGCTATTGCAGAGCCTGCTAGCACTGCCTGGCAATGCTGAGAGGACATGGCTGGTGCTGGTGCTTAAAAGTTGAAAGCAAAAAGACTTGAGAGCCCCTGTACGGCAGAGGAGTGGAGGGATGTGAGACTCACGCTGGGGCTCTTGGTGCCGGACTCCATGATGACATCAGACTGGGCGGGGTCGATGTATCGCACAGCAGGGGTGTGCTGCTGCAGGACTGCCGGTGCAACCGTCCTGGTGTCGGATGCTGCCGCAGTCGTGCCCACCTCCAGCCCGCTCATCAGCTCGCACTCCTGCAACCTCGCCCCGCAGTCACCTCCTGTGGCGCGCAGCAGGCACAGCCAGTCAGCACTCTGTTTCTCTGATTGGTTCACTTTAAGGACAAGTGTTCAAGAGGCATCAATGGCACGGCATGCAAAGTTGCTGGAAGGCCCACTCACCAGCGCATCTCCGCCAGTGGGTGCAGGCGGAGTCCATCTCGCAGTGCTTGGCGCAGGTCTCCAGGTTCTGCACATGGGGGATCACGCGTACTACGTTGCCCTTGAGCTCCACGTAGCCCTTGGCGTAGGCCAGCACGTTGATCCTGGGCGTGTCGTCTGCACAGAACAACCACTTGTTAGTCACCATCCAATTTCGAGGGATCCACTTCAGAGCTGTCACACATCCAAATCGCAGAATTTGTGTTTTTAAAGAGCGTCTAATATTGTATCCCAGCTGAGCATCCCATGCATGCATGTTTGTAATGCATCTTTGGCCTTGAGGCTTGCACAATCCTCTTGCAGCTTGCAGTGGTGTGGGTGAGACATGCAAGAGTGCAGGCAGCTCACCGACAGGCTGGAAGAAGCTTCCAGTGCGGTCGTCAGTCTGCAGCAGGGATGCGGCGTTTGAGTTGACAGCCGTGGCTCGCACGTATGTGTTGTCCACAGGAGCGGACAGGGGCGCAATGGGAGGGGGGACCGTGGGGCTGCCACCGTTTGGCGAGTAGCTGCACGCAAGACACACAGTCTCGCGTCAGCATTACTCACCCGCGCACACAGTCTGACGCCTGCAAAGGCAAGGAGCAAGCAGCGCAGGGTGGCAAGATTGCTTGCAAGGGTAGCGACGAGCTCGTAGCGATGAGCCAGATAGAGGCAGGATGCACAGGGGCGCACAAGTCTCCTCTGGGGGGGCTCGGAG
>JADEYI010000300.1_pt1 | contig 79025 bp, 66 predicted proteins | sample 8542331 | NCBI WGS metagenome assembly JADEYI01 (sample SAMN16510988, study PRJNA670497) | mine drainage metagenome | isolation source: biofilm near Copperflume 1 | place: Germany: Marsberg coppermine Kilianstollen | collected 2018-02
CTCTGGAATATTCGGTATCTTCGATACCTTTGCGCTCATGCTGGGCGCACACAAAGTGAAGACATTGCCTGCTGGTAGGTTGGCGGTTGATCAGCGACCATTATTTGCCAAGTTTGAAAGGAAAAGGGAATGGATTCCGGAATTGGAGGTGGGTCACAATTCCCATTTGCTAGAATGATTGACTGTAGGAAAAGATGCTAAGACTGAGTTTGGTATATTAAGGCACACCTTGATTGCGACAGCACTCGCTAAAGCTGATGGTATAGTTGGAATGCGACAAGTATTGATGGCTTATTACATAGACTGTCTCACCAAATCAATAAGGGAGTCAATCAACTTGTTTTTTTTAAATTTGAACTTCCATCGTAGGCATTTTCGCTACCCACTTTCACAATTTGCAGAAGGCTATCTTCTTGGTGTTGAGCAGCCAGATGAGAGGAAAATCCAACTCAGAATTTAAACGTCCGCCTCAATGCAGTGTCTTTCAAATTTAATCAATCATCAATCATTAAGTTGCCCGGGCTTTAAGCCACGAATATATTGTTTAATTTTACGGCAAATTCACAATGGCCGAGAACACCTTCAAGACTAATTCATTCAAAAAACCTGAAAAGGAAAAAAAACCGAAGGGTAAATCTAAGGGATCGTTCAATTTTGATTTTTTTAAAGACCCTCGGTTTTCCCTTGCGGCAGGTTTCTTTTTGATTATCATTTCCCTTTACCTTTTTACAGCATTTCTTTCGTATCTCTTCACGGGCAAGGCTGATCAAAGCGTGGTGGAAGCGCTTTGGGAAACTGGACTTATCGATTCGGGAAGGGATGCTGAAAATTGGCTGGGCTTATATGGCGCAGTCACCTCTCACTATATGATTTTTCGGTGGCTGGGGATATCTGCTTTCTTTATGCCTCCCCTGCTTTTTTTCCTCGGTTTCAAAATGGTTTTTAAGCGCCATCTGATTTCTCTATTCTCGGCTTTTATATTTTCAGTCTTTGCGGGGTTGTGGTTGAGTTTATTGTTAGGATACATTACGCACAGCCTGGCAGGCGTAAATGAAGTTGGCTTTTTGAGTGGCGGACTGGGTTACGAACTCGCCAAGATTTCGGACGGACTTTTTGGGTGGGGAACATTTTTGATATTGGTGCTCACGCTTTTCATTTTTATCATATATTATTTTAATGTCACCTCCATCAACGCGTTTCAGGTGAGTAACCCAAAGCCAATTGGCAACGATGCGCTCACCGCTGAAGACACATTTGTTTCTCCTTATACCGATGATCTTGACAACTGGCCAGTTAAAGAGGAAATTGTTGAGCCTGTTTTAATAACCAACAAACCCAAGGTTGAAGCAGCAAAGCCTGACCTCACCTTGCAAGTAGAACCAAAAAAGGAAGAGACCTTGCCGCTTTTTGTCGAGGAGCCAAAATCAGACACCGATCAATTGGCGGAGAAATTGGTCGAGGAGCAAGGTGCTTATGACCCTACCTTAGAATTAAAAGGGTACAAATTTCCACCGCTGGAATTACTAAACGAGTACGAAACGGGCAAGGTACAGGTGACACCGGAAGAATTGAATGCCAACAAGGATAAGATTGTGGCCACGCTTACCAATTTTAAGATTGGTATCTCCAGCATTAAAGCAACCATTGGCCCGACTGTGACCCTCTATGAAATTGTGCCTGATGCCGGAATAAAAATTTCGCGCATCAAAAACTTAGAAGATGATATTGCCTTGAATCTAGCCGCCTTGGGCATTCGAATTATCGCGCCCATCCCCGGTAAGGGAACGATTGGTATAGAAGTGCCAAATAAAAATAGAGAGATGGTGAGCATTCGTTCGGTGTTGACGAGCCAAACATTTTCAAAAACGGATAAAGAGCTTCCGGTAGCATTGGGGAAAACAATCTCCAACGAGTTGTTCATTATGGACCTCACCAAGATGCCTCACTTATTGGTAGCCGGTGCTACTGGTCAAGGTAAATCGGTAGGGCTTAATGTAATCCTTACTTCTTTGCTTTATAAAAAACATCCCAGCCAATTGAAATTTGTATTGGTTGATCCGAAAAAAGTGGAGATGAGTTTGTTCAGCAAAATTGAGCGGCATTACCTTGCCAAACTACCCAACAGCGAAGAAGCGATCATCACCGACACCAAGAAAGTAGTGTACACGCTCAATTCTCTTTGCATTGAGATGGAAAACCGCTACGAAATGCTGAAAGATGCGGGGGCTAAAAATTTGAAAGAATATAATGCCAAGTTTGTGGCTCGCAAGCTCAATCCTAAAGAAGGTCATCGTTTCTTGCCCTATATTGTTTTGGTGATTGATGAGCTGGCCGATTTGATGATGACGGCCGGCAAAGAAGTAGAAACACCGATAGCAAGATTAGCACAGTTGGCGCGGGCGATAGGCATTCATTTGGTGGTAGCCACACAACGGCCATCCGTCAATGTTATTACCGGGGTAATCAAAGCGAACTTTCCCGCACGGTTGTCATTTCGGGTGACTTCAAAAATAGATTCGCGCACGATTTTGGATACCGGAGGCGCAGACCAGCTGGTGGGTCAAGGAGACATGCTACTATCAGCTGGCTCAGAAATCATTCGTTTGCAAAGTCCGTTTGTCGATACACCTGAATTGGATAAGATCGTTGATTTCATTGGCTCGCAACGCGGCTATGACTCAGCTTATATGTTGCCGGAATTTGAAGGCGAAGATGAAGGGGGCGCATCCGCAGTAGATTTGTCTGAGCGTGATGCACTTTTTGAAGAAGCCTCTAGATTGATTGTTCATCACCAGCAAGGAAGCACTTCGCTGATTCAGCGAAAATTAAAATTGGGTTACAATCGCGCAGGCCGGCTCATCGACCAACTGGAAGCCGCAGGAATTGTGGGGTCATTTGAGGGCAGCAAAGCCCGTGAAGTGCTGATTAAAGACGAAATGAGTTTGGAACAATTATTGAATGCATTGAAAGAAAAACATAGTCAATCTAAATAAACAAGGGTATAATGAAGAAATCAATTTTACTTTTCATTGGAATTTTAGGGGGCCATTTCGCTATGGCGCAGTATGACCCCAAGGCATTGGAGATTTTGGAAGCGATGAGCAAGAAATATAAAGCAATAAACTCTTTTGAAGCGCAGCTCAATTCTTCGCTAGTTAACGAATCGGCTGGCGTGAAAGATGAATTTAAGGCTAAGATAACGGTGAAAGGAGACAAGTATCGCTTTGAACTTGCCGAACAACAAGTTTACAATAACGGAACTACCGTATGGACCTACTTGCCAAATGAGAAGGAAGTAAATATTGATAATTTTGATCCTAAATCCGATGATCTTAACCCCTCCAAGATTTTTGAGATGTATAAAAAAGGATTTAAGTATTTACTTTCCGGAGAGAACAAAGAAGGGGAAATACCCTGCGATGAGATAGATTTGGTGCCAGAAAAAAAGGACGCCCAATATTTTAAAATTAAAATGTCGATCTCCAAAAAGGACAAAAGTGTGCAAAGCTGGACGATGTTTGACCGCAGTGGAAACCGTTATAAATACACAATCACAAAATTTACACCGAATGCTAAAATTGAGGATTCTTTTTTTACTTTCGATGCAAAAAAATTTCCAGGTGTGGAGGTGGTTGATTTGCGATAGCCCGAAATCAATCATTGTCTTAAAAAAGCCCTCAATTGTGAGGGCTTTTTTTATTTTTACGAAATGAACAGGACGCAATTATTTGAACAAATCAAAAAAAAGGAATCCTACCTCTGCGTGGGCCTTGACTCGGATATTGAAAGGATACCGAAACATCTCTTGAAATCTGAGGATCCCATTTTTGAATTCAACAAACAAATCATTGATGCCACGAAAGAATTCTGTGTGGCATATAAACCTAATATTGCCTTTTATGAATCGCTGGGCGCAAGTGGATGGGCGAGTTTAAAGAAAACGCTTGATTACATTCCAAAAGATTGCTTCACTATTGCCGATGCCAAGCGGGGAGATATTGGCAATACCTCGGCACTTTATGCTAGGGCTTTTTTTAAACAAATGGATTTTGATGCCATAACGGTGGCGCCTTATATGGGAGAAGACTCGGTGAAACCGTTTTTAGAAATAGAAGGAAAGTGGGCTGTATTATTGGTTCACACCTCCAATTCCGGCAGTTCCGATTTTCAGTTGTTGGAAACGCGGAATGGAAAGTTTTTATACGAAGAAGTGATTTTGGCTTCGCAACTGTGGGCAACACCCGATCAAATGATGTATGTAGTTGGCGCTACGCAGGTGGATAAAATTCTTGGAATTAGGAGATTGGCACCCGACCATTTTTTTCTAATTCCCGGTGTCGGAGCGCAGGGTGGAGATCTTGAAGCGGTTTCCCGAGCAGGGATGAACGCCAAGTGTGGGCTGCTAATTAACTCATCGAGGGCAATTATTTACGCTTCTGCCAAAGAAGATTTTGCGGTGGCGGCCGGCAATGAAGCAAGAGAAGTTCAACGAAAAATGAGTTTCTTGCTAAAAGAATACTTTAGATGATGCTCGATCAAGCCAAATATGAGGCGAGGCTTACTTTCTAAATTATAAATAAAATGAAGGACGAGTAAGAAAAGATGCAAAATCAAAGATTTATCCAAGAAAGAATATTCTATTTTGTGCTTCTTTTAATAATGACATGAATATTGGGTTAGGGATAAGAGAGCTTGGTGTTAGTGCTGAAATGGATAATAGCACCAAAAGGTATGTGGTTATATCCAACATTCTAAGTATTATTATTGCCGCTTTTACTATTGTTGTCGGAATTGCCGGAGTGAGCTTTTTTGGTACGATAAGTTCGGTAAAACTAGCCTTTGTCTTCGCTCTAATTTTTTCTTTTCCCCTGCTTTTTAATCAACTTGGGTATACAAACGCAAGCCGACTTTTTCTTTCCCTAGTAGTAAGTGCAGCCTCCGTTTTGTTATCCATTGTTGATAAGCTTGATTATCAGCTTTTAGAAGAGTTTCAATATTTCGAATTCCGGCTTATGCTGATATGTGCGGGTCTTGTTCCGTTTATAGTTTTTAAGTTATCAGAAAAAAAATATTTATTCTTATCCCTGCTCTTCAATATTTTGTGTCTTCTATTGTATGATCCAATTCACAATTTTTTTAATGTAGGGTATTATCAACTTGGGTTCATTGGACCCAATTATTCATTTTTAAATTTTATGGTATTAGCTTGTTTCTCCATCATGGTAGGCGGCAGCTATTTTTTAAAAGCGAGCTATGAAGGTTATGAAAACGATAATGAAACTTTAATCCAAAAGTTATCAGACCAGGCAAAGGAAGTAGTCGATACTAACGTATTAATTTCAGAACAAAGAGCGATTTTGGCAAAGGAGAATACTCAACTGAATAAAGAACTAATTGAAAAGAATAACCAATTGGTGTTGACCAACGATCAGCTGATTCAACATAATAATGATCTTCAACAATTTTCGTATACCGTTTCTCATAATTTACGCGGTCCGGTTGCCAGTCTTTTAGGGATAGCTAATCTTGTGGATGAAAATGAATTAAACGAGCAAAACAAAACGCTCTTCAGGCATTTGCAAAAATCAGTGGTAACACTGGATGCCACCATCAAAGACCTGGGTAATATTATCGATATCCGCAACGCCATTTCCAAAGTCAAGCAAAGGATTCACCTTCAAGCAGAAGTTGACCAGGTATTGATCTTGCTCCAAAACGAAATCAATCAACATCAAATAGAAGTACTAACTGATGTACAGGTTAGCGAAGCGATCTATTCGGTGAAGGCGATGGTCAATAGCATTCTTTATAACCTTATCAGCAATGCCATTAAATATAGATCAACCGATCGCGAATCGATGATTTCGATTACCGCTTACAAAAAGAATCAGTTAATTGTTATTGAAGTGTCTGACAATGGTCTTGGGATTGACTTGGCACAGAATAAAGAGAAATTATTTGGCCTTTATAAACGGTTTCATACCCATGTAGATGGAAAGGGCTTGGGTTTGTTTTTGGTGAAACTCCAGGCAGAATCATTGGGTGGGAAGGTGGAAATTGAAAGTAAGGAAGGCGCAGGCTCCACTTTTCGAGTTTGGATTTCAAACGCGGCTGACCCGGGCCATCAGGTAATCATGGACAAGGAATGGGGTCAATTATATTTTGATGCGCCAAGAAATACAGGCGTGGTGGTTTGGAAAAGAGCCTTGCTTGTCGATGAGTTTCAAGATTTTTTTCACCGTTGCAAAGAATTTGGCAATGCCCAACAATGTCCTAATTGGATTGTGGAAATTCGGCAAGGAACTAAAGCCGAGAAAAAAGACGAGGAATATGACCGTGTGCGAATGCAATTTGCCAACGAAATGAAAAGAACCTCGTTAAAGCGGATGGGCTATGTGATTGCCCCGGCAAATGAACCACCTAACTTTGAACATTACAAAGAACAACTAACCGCCTTTTATCAGGGGCGCATAAAATTTTTCGAAACGCTTGATGAAGCCCAGCAGTGGATACAGGATGAGGTAAATGCCGAAATGGAACTTACCGAAAAAAGAACTGTTTAATTTTGCCCTCAACAAGATTCTCCTAAGCACCCCATTGATTTTAGTTTGATAAAATTGTAAATCGAAGGATGAACGAATCCTTCCTCCATTATATTTGGCAATTTCAATATTTTGAAAAGAATGACTTGCTCACCTCCGAAGGAGAAACGATCTCTATTTTAAAAACGGGCTTTCTAAACACAAATGCTGGCCCTGACTTTACCGATGCAAAGATTCGAATCAATGGAATCGAATGGGCGGGCACGGTCGAGATTCATATCAAAAGTTCAGATTGGAATTTGCACCAGCATCAAACCGATGCCGCTTATGAGAATGTGGTGCTTCACGTGGTGTGGGAAAATGACAAACCCGTTTCCCGAAAAGATAAAACGCTTATCCCCACGTTGGAATTAAAAGATCGAGTCGATAAGACAATCATTGGCGACTATAAAAAACTGATTAATAGCCCTTCTGTCATTGCCTGTGAAAAATCGTTCCCAAAGACCAACGAGGTAGTTAAACTTTCGATGCTTGATAAGGCCTTGATGCAACGGCTTGAAAGCAAGGCGCATCGAGTGGAAGAACAATTGAATTTTAATAAGGGCGACTGGGATGAGACCGCTTATCAATTGCTCGCCAGAAATTTTGGGTTCAACGTCAATGCCGACCCGTTCTTTCAATTGGCTCGCTCATTGCCCTTCAAAATCATTCAGAAGCAAAGTGATCTTTTACAAGTTGAAGCCTTGCTATTCGGCAATGCAGGAATGTTGCTAACGAAAACCAAGGACAGCTACATTACCCAACTTTTCAGGGAATATCAGCTGCTGGCCCAAAAATATGGATTACAGAATGCTGCGCTAAATTCTTCGCAATGGCGCTTCCTACGTTTACGCCCCGCCAATTTCCCAACACTTAGAATCTCCCAGTTTTCCGCCTTCCTTTTCACCACAAAGAATATATTCTCGAACCTGATTTCATTGGACTCTTTTGCCGCCTTAGAGAAATTGTTTTTATCGGGTCAATCGGAATATTGGAAAACCCATTTCCATTTTGGAAAGAAAGCAAAGGGCAAGGTTGCCGGAATAGGCAATTCGAGCATTCAAAATATTGTGATCAATACCATAGCTCCTTTATTAGTAGCTTACGGAAAATATAAGGACGATCAACTTTTTGTTGACCGGGCACTGGACTTATTACAGCAATTGCCGGCTGAACAAAATAAAATTACCCGTACCTGGACTGTACTTGGCATGAAAGTCACCACGGCTTTCGACTCGCAAGCATTGATTGAACTGCACAATAACTTCTGCCAGAAGCGGTTTTGTCTAAATTGCAATATTGGCGTTTCCATTTTAAAGCCTGACCATTGAAAATCGGGATAGCGATTATTCATTTTGCGTTGATTTTTTATTTCGTCTATGTTTTAGAGAAGAGGTGGCGCGTCACGAACAAGAAATTATTTTGGAGTGCCTTTCTGGTTCGTTTAATAGCAGGAATTACTGTTGGCTTGATTTACACCTATTACTATTCGGCCAATGATACGTGGTTATTTTTTGAAGAGGCTGGTCAATTCTCAACCAGTGCTCAGATGGATTTTGCTTCCTACTTATGGGCACTCGTGGATGTGGGGGAAAAGCAAAATTGGCCGGGACTTATCAACCATGATTGGCGCACTGTTTTTTTTATAAAAATTATCAGCCCTTTTTGGCTTTTGAGTAAGGGTAACTATTGGGTTTGCGCAGCCTACTTTTCTTTTTTTGCATTTGTTTTCTCCTGGCGACTTCACCAAAAAGTGATCGCTGTTTTTCCTGGTTCTTTGCTTGCCTCTGCTATGGCATTTTTATTCCTTCCTTCCGTGATTTTTTGGAGCAGTGGATTAGAGAAAGAATCGTTGAGTTTGTGTGGAGTCTATTTTTTAGCTATTCTATTTATAAAGTTAATGAAAGGAGAACGACTACTCACCATTTATTGGGTGGGGGCGATCCCGGTTTGTTTTTTAGTTTGGACATTGAAATATTATTGGGTTGCCATTTTTTTTATAGCAACGTTTGCCGCGCTCTTTTTTCGTTTTATCAACTTACGTTTTTCACTATCTAAAAATTACTTGATAGCAACATGGGGGTTTGTTTTTTTAGGAATCGGCATTCTCCTCACATTCACGCATCCCAATTTTTATCTTTCTAGATTTTTAGAAGTGATCGTTTCCAATCACAACGAATTTGTCGCAATTTCAAGCCCCAAGAATTTAATTCATTATTATCATTTTAATGAATCTTGGCTAAGTGTGGCAGTGAATTCACCTTGGGCACTTTTCTCTGGGTTGTTTAGACCATTGATTGGAGAAGGGCAAGGCATTTTGGGGTTGAGCGCTTCTGTCGAAAATATTTTTCTGTTCCTGTTTTTTATATCCTCGTTAAGAAACCTTAAAAAATCCAGAAGCATTTCGAATCAAATCGTTCTTTTATCAGTAATCAGTTATTGCGTTGTTATGGTCGTATTTCTGGCACTTTCCACCCCTAACTTTGGTACACTTTCTCGCTATCGGGTAGGATTTTTGCCATTCTTTGTTTTTTTGATCACCTATCGAAATGTCTTAATAAATTGGATCACGAAGAAGATGGGATTCACCCTCGTTTAATAATTTCTATTGGTATCTTTGCGGCATGAAGAATCCGGTGATAATTTTTGGGGCCAACTACTTAGGTCGTGCGGCCAAAGAAATTTTTGAAGCGAACGAGGTCGTTGTTTATGGTTTTTTAGATGATGACAAAAAACTGCATCAAACCGAAATTGATGAAGTGGTGGTGGTGGGATCAACTGATGATGACGGTTTCTTAAAACTAATCGGGAAAAAGTGCGAAGCATTTGTGGCCATTGACGACAATAAATTGAGAAAAAATATTGTAAAAATGCTGCTGGAAGTCAGACACCTCCAGCCCGTAAATGCCGTTCATGCCGATTCGTCCGTTTCCAATAAGGCAGCGATTGGTCATGGAAATTTTATCGATCACGCTGCGTACCTCGCACCAGGTTCAAAAATTGGGAATCATTGTATAATCAACACGAAAGTTTCGATTGGCGTGGGTGCGGAATTGGGCGATTTCGTTCAAGTTGGAGCAGGCAGCACCATTAACCAGGGAGTAAAGATCGAGGAAGAAGCCTTCATTGGTTCTGGGGTAACGGTAGTCTCAGGCGTTACCATTGGTAAAGGCGCGCGGATAGGCGCAGGCTCAGTAGTGATTGCTCCGGTGAAAGCAGGGGTAACCGTTTTTGGAAATCCTGCTTCGCCAATCAAATAACTTAAAGTTTTTTTTTCAATTTTACATCTGAAATTATTATGCAGCTATGTGAATTTTGTATTCCTCATACCGCTGCAAAACCTGCTTAACATAGAGCACCGGCCCGTCACATCGGCAATAGCCAGCCAAAACAAGTGAATCCCTGTAGTATTTTGGATTTGACTTTTGCGATAAATAATATCCGACATTATCCTCCCATCGGTCGATTTTCTTTCCATATTTTTTAGTCAGTTTCTGAGCATCTATCACGTGGGTAAGCCCAACGTTATAAGAGGCTAAAACAAACTTCTTACGCTCGGTATCATCGGTTACAGTTTTTTTCCAATAGTCATCTAAAAATTTTAAGAAACGCACCCCAACAGAGATATTTTTTTTAGGATTCCATAAATCTTTTACACCAAAAAAATCTCCTGTTTCGGGCATCACTTGCATCACACCAATAGCACCTGCCCACGACTTAACTTTTGGGTTAAAGTTTGATTCCTGAAAAGCTATCGAGGCAAGCAACCGCCAGTCCCACCCCAACTTCATGGCGCCTTTTTTTAGTTGATCATCGTAGGGTGAAAGTTTTTTGCTGTTAAGCGAAGAATAGTCGCTGGAAGCCAGCGTAACGGAAAAGCGTGGACTATTAAAATAGCGGTCATGAATAACTTGGAAAATTCCTTGCTTTTTTATTGATGCCAACCAGGCGTTGGTGGCCTCTAAGAGCAGGGGTGAATTTAGCCGCATTGCCCATGCAATTTGCTGTGGCAAACTCAAAATAGTATTAATGTCAAGGTTCGGATAATAAAGCTCATTTACTTGAGCCAGCATCTGATCTGACACGGTATAGGGAATTTCGCCAAAAGCCACTTTGCGAATGAGCGATTCCGTTTCAGCATTGGCGCTATCTTCATGAATAATAATTTCGCCACCTACCTCCTGAGAAAGGTTTTCCAGGCGCTGTTTAAAGGATGATCCTTTTTTTACGTAGATTTCCTTGCCAATGAGCTCTACTGGGTTTCGGATCATTTTCTTCTCAATCAGATCCGGTGGCTGTCTTCGCCAGTTGGTAGGTCTTTTTTGAATCAGCACTTGCTGTGTGTTAAAGAGGGCGTTGGTGAAAGAAACAAATTCAGTTCGCTCTTTGGTAATGGTGAGCGGAAAGGCGATGATATCTCCTTCGCCTCGGTTGAGTTTATCAAAGGCCTCATCAATCCCTGAGATTACTTTAATTTTTAACTCTACCTTTAAATGAGATGCGAGGAGTTGCAGCAATTCGTATTCATAGCCCATTGGTCGGCCTTTATAAATAAAATAACTCACCGAATTGTTGTCGATCAAGGCTTCCAGATATCCCCTTTTGTGAATGGCATCTATGTCACGGCCAACAAGCGGAGCGGGTGAAAAGGGAATTTCTTCGGTCTTTTTTTTGCAATTGGCAAGACAAAAGAAGAAAAGCAATAAGATTAACCTTCCGACCATAGGGGAAGGTAATTATTTCAAGTTGAAATAAAAAGTAAGCAATACGGCTTCGAGGTTGAAGCAATTTGATTCCATGAACTCATAAAATTGAGTAATTTCCGAAACCGTCTTGTGGAAATTTTATGTTTGCCATCAATCTGATTCTTATGACGCTCCAATTCTCTTTTTTTGAATCCTTCCTTTTCCATTAAATCTCAACTTAGAACAAGTGTAATCAATGTTTTTAAAAATTCGATAATATTTTCCAAATCAGAAAAGAAACCGTTTTCACTCTTTAAGTATAACTACTTCTGCCCACCAATAATCAACACACCCACTAAAATCATGGCCGTTCCAACGAGTTGCCAAAAGGTGATGGGTTCACCCAGAAAAAGATAGGCTAAAAGTATGGTGGAAACTGGGCCGACACTTCCTACAATAGCCGTATTCCCTGCCCCTATTCGTTTTATCGCGGCAGTCACGATATAGGAAGGAATGACGGTAGCAAAAATTGCCATCAAAATGCTATAGCTATAAACGGAGGTGGGCAGGTGAACCAAGGAAACATCTCCAAACAAAAAGAAATGCAAGAGAACCCCAAGGCTGGCGAAGCTCATCGCATAGCTGTTGAACTTAGACGCCCCCACGTTGGGGATCAGCTTACCGCTTCCCACGATATATCCGGCATAAGTGAACGCACATATAAAAATCATCACTGAGCCAAATAGAAAATTTTTGTTCTGAGGCGAACTGAAGTCAGCTTCGCCAAAGAAGGCTATCGCTAACCCAAAATAAGTAACTATCAGCGCCATCCATTGTATTGGTTTTATCTTTGCCTTAAACAAGATTGAGGACATCAATAAAGTTAGCGTAGGATAGATGAACAAAATTAACCGCTCAATCCCGGCTGACACAAATTTTAATCCTATAAAATCCAAAAGACTACTCACATAATATCCGAGGCAGCCAATAAACGCGATATAGAGCCATTGTTTTCCGGTAAATTTTACGTTGGTTGTTTGGCGGGAAGAAAATGCGGCAGCACCCACAAAAAAAGGAATAGAAAAGACCATGCGCAGGGCCAACAAGGTGAGTGCATCCACGAATGTATCGCGGTAAGCTAGTTTTACAAAAATCGCTTTGGTCGAAAACAACACCGCGCCACACAAGGCAATTAGGATGCCCTGCACGAAATAATAGTTTGATGTCTTTGTTAGCGATTTCAAAACGACTGCAAAGATGAAATGAATTTACTGAGGTTAAAATTTAATTGTTTGCCTGCGGCAGGCAATTACACGGTAGACGAAAAAATCGTTGGAGCTTAGGCTAAAATCTTAGAAACCCAGTCACTGGTCACTTGGGCAAGAATTGGAATAAAATCTTTCTTACCTAATTTGAATGAGTGATCTGTTCCTTCCAGGGTGTGGAGCGTGGCGGCAGGAAGTTTGCTTGTTACTTTTTCAATTAACCCAAGTTCTGCGAGTTCATCTTTTGTGCCTTGCAAAAACAACATCGGAAACTTGAGAAGCTTTAAATGTTCAGCTCGCTCCATCAGGGGTTTGCCAGCAGGGTGTAATGGAAAGCCAAAGAAAATTATTCCTTTCACCCATTCGGGGGTGGTGGTGGTTAAGTACTGTGAAGACATCCTTCCACCAAAGGACTTTCCTGAAACGAAAAGCGGAATAGTTGGAAACAATTCATGGGTTTTTTCCAGCACAGCAGCTACCGTTTTGTGAGCTATGGCCGGTGGATCAGGTAATTTTTTATTTTGTTCAATGTAAGGAAAATTAAAGCGCAGCGTAGCCAGTCCTTGAGTTGCCAGTTCAGTTGCCAGGTCATTCATAAAAAAATGATTCATACCAGCGCCAGCACCATGCGCCAAAGTAAGGATAGCTTTCGGGTTTTCAGGTTCACAGGTTACAACAGAAACTTCACCGAGGTTTTTCGAGACAGAAACTTGAAGTGAGGCTGTTTTCACAAACGAAAGATAATAACTTAACGCTTTCGATAAGTTATTTTTTATACTTTACGCGAAAACTTTAATTTATCCTTACCTTAAATTGATAGGCTCTATTTTGTTGGTTCGTCAGTTTTTATAATTCTACTTTGCCAAATTTAATTATCGAATCAACAACAGGATAAGAACCTTTTACATACTTGAAAAACGAAAAAAAACGTTACCCGAACCTTCCTTCTAGGGGGAGTTTTATAAGGGACGGCCTTAAAATCTCCAAACCCATCCAACTACCTAAATTTCAATTTGTGTCAAAGTATAGCAAACAAAAAAGCCCTTACTCTTCGTAAAGGCTTGATTATCAATGTGGGAGCTGAGGGGTTCGAACCCCCGACCCTCTGCTTGTAAGGCAGATGCTCTGAACCAGCTGAGCTAAGCTCCCATTATTATACTTTTCCTACAAATATGAAAACCACTCTGAACCTCCCGATAGCCATCGGGACGTGGATGAGCTAAGCTCCCATGAAATTTTCGGACTGCAAAGGTAAACGAGATTTTGAATTGTGCAAAGGGTGATTTGGAAATGGCGTAAAGCACTGTGCTGTCGCTTAAATAAACGCGACAAAGGGTAAAAATAGCTTTGAAATAAAATCACGATTTTTGCGCAAATGAAAAGGATAATTTTTTTATCAGCCACGTTATTCCTGTACACTAGGGGATACGCACAAGAAAGTAAGACGAAGGTCTCCGTTGAAGTTTCGCAAGTAAAAACGAAGAAAGGGGAGCTTTTTATAGCGTTTTTTAAACCCGGCAGTAAATTTCCTGAGCAGGATGGGCGCTATGAGGGAAAAGTTGTTGCGTTAGGTGACAAAGAAACAATTCTTGTTGATTTTGAAATTCTGCCTGGCGAATATGCTGTGGCGATATTCCAAGACTTAAATAAGAATAAAAAACTTGACAGAAACGCTATCGGAATACCCAAGGAACCTTTCGGCTTTTCAAATAACGTTAAACCAAAATTCTCTTCGCCCAAATTCGAGGAATGCAAATTCCTGATTGGGACGGAGCCGATAAAATTAAAAATTGACTTACTAAACTAGAACGGCAAATCATCAGTGCCTGAGGAGTCGGGCACAAAATTGTCTTCTGTCGGTGGAGGAACGTCTTCTCCACTTTTGCCACCAGATTCTTTTTGGATTTTCCAGGCCCGCACATCGGTATACCAGCGGCCATTATATTCTCGACTTTCAATATTGATAGAGGCCGTTACTTTGTCGCCTACTGATAATTTGGATTCATCTACTTTTTCGCCCCAAAGGTGCAGGCATACTTTTTTGGGATATTGACCAGGGGTTTCAAGAATAAACTCCTGCTTTTTCCATGTTCCATTTTTTCCTTGTCCGCTTTGTTGCGGTAACAGATTAATAATTACGCCTGATATTTCCATGGTGCGAATTTATATCAATGACTTTTCAAGAACAATAAACTCCAGATCCTTTTTTGGTTTTCCCATGCTGGGCGTTTCAATGATCATCGGCTTTCTCTTGCCGTTATCGTGATAACCATGGCGCAGGTACCAAGCAATTAATTCAACGCGTTCAGAAATTACCGTCATGTCGATTGTATCACAGTTTTGTTTTCGTGCTTCGTCCTCAGCGGCCATCAATAATTTTTTCCCTAACCCTTTGGCTTGTAGGGAAGGTTCTACGGTGAGCATTCCCAGATAGAGTTTTTTGTCCTGCTTGTCAAGGCGCACGCAGCCAATAATTTTCCCACCTTCTTCAAATTTTAAAATGATGGAAGTGGGGATTTCAAAAATTTCTTTGATGGAATTCTCATCGGTTCGTGTTCCATCCAGCAAGTCAGCTTCCGTAGTCCATCCCAGTCGTGAGGAATCTCCGCGATAAGCGGAGTTGATGAGTTGATTAAGCGCAGCGGTGTCTTCTTTTGTGGCTTTGCGAATCATATAAGTTTAGAGCGCTCCGTTTTTAATTTCTTCGACTACACCTGGATCTAGCAAGGTGGTAATGTCCCCTAAGTTAGAGGTGTCGCCTTCGGCTACTTTGCGTAAAATCCTACGCATGATTTTTCCAGAACGCGTTTTTGGCAAGCCGGTCACAAACTGAATTTTGTCTGGTTTGGCAATAGGCCCGATAATTTTGGCAACCGTTTCACGTATTTCGGCTCTCACTTTTTCTTCTTCTTTTGGCTTTTGATAGCAAATGACAAACGCATAAACCCCTTGGCCTTTTATGTCGTGGGGATAACCAACCACGGCTGATTCGGCAACAGAAGAATGCTCGTCAATTGCGCTTTCGATTTCGGCTGTGCCTAAGTTATGGCCGGACACAATTAAAACATCGTCTACTCTTCCGGTAATCCGATAATAACCTTCTGCATCGCGCTTGCACCCATCTCCGGTGAAATACATTCCTGGAAAGGAAGAGAAGTAGGTCTCCTTAAATCGTTGATGGTTGCCGTAAATAGTCCGTGCCATAGACGGCCACGGAAATTTGATGGCTAACCTTCCTTCAATGTTATTTCTAATAAGTTCATTGCCTTTTTCATCCATTACGGCAAGCTGAACACCGGGCAGCGGGAAGGAGGCAAAGGCAGGTTTCAGTTTTGTAATGTGCGCAATGGGCGAAATCATAAAACCGCCTGTTTCAGTTTGCCACCAGGTGTCGATGATGGGGCATTTACCTTTGCCAATGTGTTTATCATACCAGTGCCATGCTTCTTCATTGATTGGTTCACCCACACTTCCAATGACCTTGAGCGAAGAAAGATCATATTTTTCGACCAAATCAATAGGGGCTGTTTGCAAAGAACGAATGGCCGTAGGAGCCGTGTAAAAAATATCAACCTTATGCTTTTCCACCACTTGCCAAAAGCGGCCCATGTCAGGCCATGAAGGGATGCCCTCAAACATGAGTGTAGTTGCCCCCGCTGAAAGCGGTCCGTAAACGATGTACGAATGGCCCGTGATCCAGCCAATGTCGGCTGTGCACCAATAGACTTGCCCCTTTTCGTATTGAAATGCAGTGCGGAATGTATAATCGGTATAAACCATAAAGCCACCGCATGTATGCACCATGCCTTTGGGTTTGCCCGTACTTCCTGAAGTATACAGTATGAAGAGCAAATCTTCGGCATCCATTTCTTCTGCCGCACAAGTCGTTTCCACCTTCTCCATTTCATCATGCCACCAAAAATCACGTCCCGGCTTCATTGTTGGTTTGGTGTTAATCCGTTCTAGCACAATCACTTTTTCTATGGATGGACATTGATCGACCGCAGTATCCACAATTGCCTTTAGGTCGGTCTTCTTGTCTCCACGAAATGATCCATCGGCAGTAAGCACCAAGCGGCATTGCGAATCGGTGATCCGGTCAACCAGAGAGCCTGAAGAAAATCCGGCAAAGACCACAGAGTGCACCGCGCCTATTCTTGCACAGCCAAGAAGTGCAAAAGCTGCTTCGGGTACCATTGGCATGTAAATGCAAACCCGATCGCCTTTTTTTATTCCGTTTGCCCTGAGCATGTTGCCCACTTTACACACTTGGTCGTGTAACTCTTGATAGGTGATCTTCCTGAATGGTTCTTTGGTATCGTTGGACTCCCATAGGATTGCGGTTTGGTTGGAGCGCGTAGCCAAATGCCGATCAATGCAATTTTCGGTGATATTTAGTTTTCCTCCCACAAACCACTTCACTTCGGGTTTGTGAAAATCCCATTCCAGGGTTTTGCTCCATTTTTTTCTCCAGGAGAAATCGCCAGCGACTTCCGACCAAAATTCTTCAGGATTGGAAATACTTCTCTGGTAGGTTTCTAAAAATTCTTTTTGATTGCCAATGATTTTCATGCAGCTTATTTAAAGGGATTAAATTAAGGCGCAGTTTGCCCAAAACCAAATGAAAATACAGGATGATCGCTTCTTATCGAATATACCCTAACAATCATTTGTCTTTTTCGCCTTTTTTGATCATCAATATTTTCTCCAACGCTTCTTCTTCGGATGATTTACTTATTTTTGACTTTTGTTTTAATCCAAACTAAAATGTCCCTTTCCAACCGAATCAATGCAATAGAAGAGTCAGCCACGTTAGCCATGGCTGCAAAAGCCCGTGAGTTTAAAAATAGTGGCATCGATGTAATTAGCCTGAGTTTGGGAGAGCCCGATTTTAAAACACCTCAACACATTTGTGATGCAGCAAAAAAGGCGATTGATGACGGCAAGTATTTCTCCTATCCCCCGGTCGCTGGCTATCAAGACCTTCGCGAAGCATTGGCGGCCAAATATCAGAAAGAAAATAACGTGCCCTACAAAGCAGAAAATATTGTGGTGTCTAATGGGGCAAAGCAATCCATTGCCAACGTGATGTTGGCGTTGCTTAATCCGGGTGATGAGGTAATTATCTTTGCGCCCTATTGGGTAAGTTATGATGCGTTAGTCCGGCTTACGGAAGCAACTCCGGTGTTAGTGAAAGGAACCATAGAAACAGATTTTAAAGTAACAGCCGCGCAAGTTGATAAAGCCATTACCTCAAAAACCAAAGCCTTAATATTCTCCTCTCCGTGTAACCCAACGGGCTCCGTATTTTCAAAAAAAGAGCTGGAGGCAATTGCCGCGGTAGTCTTGAAAAACCCAAATCTGTTGGTCATTGCAGACGAGATTTATGAGCACATTAATTTCACCGGAGATCAGACCAGCATTGCGTCTTTGCCAGGAATGTTTGACCGCACCATTACGGTAAACGGTTTTGCCAAAGGTTTTGCCATGACGGGCTGGCGTGTAGGTTATATTGCCGCACCAAAGTGGATTGCGGATGGAAGCAATAAAGTGCAAGGACAAATTACTTCTGCCAACTGCTCGATTTCGCAACGTGGAGCCTTAGCCGCTATTAGCGGAGACATGAATCCCACCAAACACATGGTGGAAGAATACCACAAAAGAAGAGCTATCGTTTACGATTTATTAAAAGATATTCCGGGTTTAAAAGCAAACTATCCCCAAGGCGCATTTTATTTTTTCCCTGATGTGAGTTCGTTCTTTGGAAAATCGGATGGGGAAAGGAAAATCAACAATGCCGATGATTTTTGTTTGTGGATGCTGGAAAGAGGCCATGTTTCATTAGTGCCAGGAGGTGCTTTTGGAGATGACAATTGCGTAAGACTTTCCTACGCGGCTTCTGAGAAGGATTTGCGCGAAGCACTCACCAGAATGAAAACGATTTTGGCAACACTTAAATAATTCAAGATTTCAAATTCAAAATTGCAAATCAGCCTGTAATCTTGAATTTTGAAGGTTGAATTTTGAATTCCTATGATTGAAAATATAGTTGAATCGTTTTCCTCTCTTCGGGTTTTGATTGTAGGTGATGTGATGCTCGACAGTTACATCTGGGGAGTTGTTGAGCGTATTTCTCCCGAAGCACCGGTTCCGATTGTTAACGTTAAAAAGAAAGATTTTCGTTTGGGCGGTGCCGCCAATGTAGCCTTGAATGTATTAGCCCTTGGAGCTACACCGATACTGTGCTCATTGATTGGTGATGATGATGACGGCAAGAAGTTGCTTCAGCGAATGGAAGAACGAGGAATGACCAAAGAAGGCATCATCATAAGCACAGAGCGCCCCACCACGGTAAAGACGCGTGTCATTGCTAGTCATCAGCATGTGGTTCGTGTGGACGAAGAGTCCGATCAAGAGGTGTCTCCTCAGGAAGAGAGGCGAATGCTTGATCAAATTGAAAACTTGCTTCCGAAATGTCATGTAGTAGTTTTTGAGGATTATGATAAAGGGGCTATCAACTCGTCTATCATTGCACAAACTGTGACCTTAGCGATCAAGCACAACATTCCTACGGTGGTTGATCCTAAGAAAAGGAATTTTCTTTTCTACAAGGATGTCACCCTGTTTAAGCCAAATCTAAAAGAGCTGCGGGAAGGTTTAAAAATGGAAGTAACGGCTGCCAATCATCAACAAGTGGAGAAGGTCACGGCTACATTAAAAGAGAAGTTACGAGCTAAAGGCGTTATGGTAACATTATCCGAATATGGTGTTTACATGGATTGGGATGATCAAAAAATTAAATTACCAGCGCACGAGCGTGAAATAGCTGACGTCTCTGGGGCCGGAGATACGGTCGTGAGTGTGGCTGCTCTTTGCACTGCCTTGAAACTGGACCCTAAAATCATTACAGCATTGTCAAATCTTGCTGGGGGCTTGGTATGCCAGCATGTAGGCGTGGTGCCTATTGATAAAGCAGAATTATTGGCCGAAGCTAAAAAGGAAAGTTTTCTTTGATCAGTCCTTAAATTGCTTTTCTAAGGGAAGCTCTTTTTCTAAATCTTCAATTATTTTAGAGTTGAGGAAGGCCATCAAAATGCTGATAGCCGATGAGGTGCAGGAGCTCAAAAACTGGTGCTATGCCAATTATGAGGGCCAATACGGTGCGATTTTGAATCGTTGTTTTGTGGTTGCCTAACATTAAATTTTTGTTTGTCTTAACGAATCCTGCCAAAAGCGGGATTTTTATTTTTTCAAAAACTTAATATTTCTTTTCAAACCTGAAAACTTCGTCCGCTTCACTGCCGATTTATTAAAAAGCTTTTGAAACACTTCCTCCGTAATTTCTTGCCAATCTTCCGTTTTCATTTTTTCTAAATCGGAGTGCGGCTCAAACCTTGGCTCGTTATGCGGTTTTGCAAATCGATTCCAAGGGCATACATCCTGACAGACATCACAACCAAATATCCAATTATCAAATTTTCCCTTTACCTCCTGCGGGATTTCTTCTTTCAATTCGATGGTAAAATAAGAAATGCACTTGCTGCCATCCACCACATAAGGCTGCGGAATGGCATCGGTAGGGCAGGCATCCATGCAAGCGGTGCACGAGCCGCAATAGTCTTTTACTGGTCCATCGTACTCCAATTCCAGGTCGAGAATCAGCTCGGCCAAAAAGAAAAAACTGCCCATACTTCGGTTGAGCAATAAAGAATTTTTTCCAATCCAACCCAGCCCTGCCTTTTTTGCCCACGCCCGTTCATGCACCGGTGCCGAATCCACAAAAACACGACCGCTTACCTCTCCAATTCCAGTTTGAATCCGAGTCATGAAAAGCTTCAACTTGTCCTTGACAACAAAATGATAGTCTTCCCCATAAGCATATTTGGCAGTTTTTAAGTTGCTCAAATTATTTGTTGCCAAGTCTTTTTTCGGGTAATAATTGTAAACCAAACTCACCACTGATTTAGCCTCGGGAACTAACAGCCTTGGGTCAAGGCGCTTGTCAAAGTTTTTTTCGAGATAGCCCATTTGCCCGGCATAGCCACGCTTCAGCCATTGTTCGAGCCGGGGTGCTTCCTCTTTTAAAAACTCTGCTTTGGCAATTCCACAGAAGCTAAACTCCAATTCGTTGGCAATGGATTTGATGATTTCGGTATTTCTTTGGGTTGAACTCTTCATGAAAATTGTTAATCGTGAAGATAAGTAATGACTTTTAACGATTGCCCATTTACCATTAACTTTGCATCCAATGACCGCAGATAAAATAAAATCACTCGCAAATGCGACTCTACAAGTGAAGGAATGGCAAGCCGCAGGCCAAAAAGTTGTATTTACAAATGGATGCTTCGACCTGCTGCATTTGGGACATGTCGATTACCTCGAAAATGCCAGAAACCTGGGCAATAAATTGGTAATCGGCTTAAATACCGACAATTCTGTGAGTCGATTCAAAGGCCCCGAACGGCCACTTCAGGATCAAAAGTCGAGAGCCAGAGTGCTTGCGGCTTTAGAATTTGTAGACTTGGTGGTTTATTTTGATGAAGACACACCGTTAAATTTGATCTCGCAACTCCTCCCCAACATTCTCGTTAAAGGAAGTGACTATTTGGCAGAAAATATCGTTGGCGCAGATGTTGTTCAAAAGAATGGCGGGGTAGTAAAAACCATTGATTTTGTTCCCGGTTATTCCACCACCCGAATTGTAGAAAAAATTAAAAAAATATAAACAAATAGAACTATGGGAATTGGCTATTTATTAATCGCAGGATTTTTTATGCTCATCGGCTGGCTGGTGAGTTCAAAATTGAAAAGTAAATTCAAAGAGTATTCTCAAGCGCATTTAAGCCGCGACCTAACCGGTGCTGAAATCGCCCGATTAATGCTGACTGACAATGGCATTCACAATGTGCAGGTGGTTTCTGTGGAAGGTCAACTTACAGACCATTATGATCCAACATCAAAAACGGTAAATCTTAGCCAGGAAGTTTTCTTCGGCCGTAATGCCGCATCTACAGCCGTTGCCGCGCACGAGTGTGGTCACGCGGTGCAACATGCAAATGCTTATTCCATGCTTCAATTGAGATCCGCCATGGTGCCGGTGCAGAATATAAGTGCAAGTGTACTTAACTTCATTTTTATGGCCATGTTATTCGGTAGTTTCTTTGCCCATGGATTTCTTCCTTGGAAAACTGCTCTGTTAATTATGATTGTCTGCTATGGCGTATTCGCACTTTTTGCTGTGATTACCTTGCCGGTAGAAATTGATGCAAGTCGCAGGGCATTGGCATGGGTTAAAACAAGAAACATTGTGACTCCGAGTGAATTGGGAATGGCACAAGACGCCTTGAAATGGGCAGCACTAACGTACGTTGTGGCAGCCATAGGCGCCATCACCATGTTGATTTATTATGTGATGCAATATTTAGGTGCACGAGATTAAAATTTTAAATCCTCATGTAAATCATTAAATCCTGATTTATATTTACTGGCCTGAGCTAAACCTCAGGCCTTATTTTTTGTTTACAAAACATCACTATCTAGTCCTGACACAAATCCTACTATGAATTTTGAACTTACCGAAGAACAACTCACCGTACAAAAAGCAGCCCGCGACTTTGCGCAAACTGAACTCTTACCAGGTGTAGTTGAGCGCGACACAGAAATGAAATTCCCAGCCGAACAAATTAAAAAAATGGGGGAGCTGGGTTTTATGGGCATGATGGCCGACCCTAAATTCAACGGTGGAGGCATGGACTCTATCTCGTACGTTTTGGCTATGGAAGAGATTTCAAAGATTGATGCATCCGCTTCCGTGTGCATGTCTGTAAACAACTCATTAGTCTGTTGGGGGATTGAAAGGTTTGGTACTGAAGAACAAAAGGAAAAATATTTAAATAAACTCACCACAGCCGAATACATCGGTGCCTTTTGTTTGTCGGAACCAGAGGCAGGAAGCGATGCAACCTCGCAGCGCACAACAGCTGAAGACAAAGGTGATTATTATTTATTGAACGGAACAAAGAATTGGATCACTAACGGCAAAAGTGCAAGCGTGTATGTTGTAATTGCACAAACGCACCCAGAGAAAAAACATAAGGGGATAAATGCGTTGATTGTTGAGCGTGGCATGCCCGGTTTTGTTGTTGGCAAGAAAGAAGATAAGATGGGCATTCGCGGAAGCGACACCCACTCCCTCATGTTCACCGATGTAAAAGTGCCGAAGTCAAATCGCATAGGGGATGATGGATTTGGTTTCACCTTTGCCATGACTACGTTGAATGGAGGAAGAATTGGAATTGCAGCTCAAGCACTTGGTATTGCTACTGGTGCTTACGAATTGGCACTAAAATATTCGAAGGAAAGAAAAGCATTTAACAAGCACTTAAGCGAACACCAGGCTATCCAATTTAAATTGGCCGACATGGCCACTAAAATCAATGCGGCCAGGTTATTAGTTTGGCAAGCAGCCTATCTAAAAGATCAGAAAAAGGATTTCGTAAAGGCTGCAGCAATGGCCAAGTTATTCGCTTCACAAATTGCGCAGGAAGTTACTACCGAAGCCGTACAAATTCATGGTGGGTATGGGTACGTAAAAGAATTTCACGTGGAGCGCCTCATGCGCGATGCCAAAATCACTCAGATTTACGAAGGCACAACAGAGATACAAAAGATGGTGATATCAAGGGAACTGCTACGGTGACAAATATGGAATGAAAACCTTAATCTGCTCCACGCCAGGAAATTTAGAATATATCAATCGCGAAAAACCCTTGCTAACAAAAGGAAACGCGATTCTAAAAATAAAACGAATAGGAATTTGCGGCACGGACTTACATGCCTTCGAAGGCACTCAGCCTTTTTTCAATTATCCAAGGGTTTTAGGCCACGAACTTTCAGCAGAAATTATTGAAAGTGACGGTGCTGATGGATTTGTAAATGGAGAGACGGTGACTTTCACCCCCTATTTTTATTGTGGAAAATGCATTGCCTGTCGTAATGGAAGACCGAACTGTTGTGCGAGTATAAATGTTTGCGGTGTACATAGCGATGGAGGAATGGCTGAATATTTATCCGTTCCTTCTTATTCACTGTTGCATGGCGAAGGGCTAACCCTAGATGAATTGGCTTTGGTAGAACCCATGGCCATTGGTGCCCACAGCATAAGCAGAGCAGGTGTAAGGCCAGGTGAATTTGTCTTGGTTATTGGTGCAGGCCCAATAGGCTTAGGCGTGATGGAATTTGCAAGTCTGGCGAAAGGAAAAGTAATCGCTTTAGACACCAACGAAACTCGATTGAAATTCTGTAAGAAAAAATTGAATGTAGATCACATCATCTCAGCAACAGAGTCGGATGTCACGCAACAACTTTTAGAGCTCACAGGAGGTGACATGCCAATGGTAGTTATTGACGCCACTGGAAACCTAAAGGCAATCAATAATGCATTTAATTACATGGCGCCCACCGGATGTTATGTGCTGGTTGGCCTGCAAAAAGGAGACATCAGTTTTAGTCATCCTGAATTTCATAAACGTGAAGCTACGCTGATGAGCAGCCGGAATGCCACACGTGAAGATTTTCAAAAAGTTATCTCTACAATAAAAAATGGATCAATTGATCTCACCAAATACATTACGCATCGGGTAAAATTTGATGAGGTAAAAAATGAATTTGAAAAATGGCTCGACCCTTCCAGTGGAGTTATCAAGGCTATGGTTGAATTGGAATAATCAGATAGCTATTGCCACTAAGAAATCATTAAGTGCATAACATCGGTTATTAATTGAAACGTTAAAAAATTGAATGAATGATCCTGTCAAGACAAAATTTAAAAGATATCTCCAACAGTGAATTAATCAAACCGAACGATTCGATTTTTCAATTGCCTGAAAAAGTGCTGCAATTCGGCACCGGGGTCTTACTTCGCGGTCTGCCTGATTATTTCATTGACAAAGCAAACCGTCAGGGGATTTTTAATGGCCGTATCGTAGTCGTAAAATCTACCTCTTCAGGGTCTTCATCCGCCTTTGATCAACAAGACAGTTTGTACACCTTAGCCATAAGAGGCATCGAAAATGGTGCTGAAGTGCAAGAAAACATTATTTGTTCCGCAATAAGTCGCGTCCTTTCTGCTTCAACTCAATGGGATGGTATTTTAGTTTGCGCTCATAATAAAGAAATACAAATTGTCATTTCAAATACAACTGAGGTGGGGTTGCAGTTAGTTTTGGAAAACATTCATCAAACCCCACCCACCTCTTTTCCGGCCAAGCTGTTGGCTTTCTTATTTGAAAGGTTCACCGCCTTTCATGGAAGTGCCGAAAGTGGAATGGTCATCATCCCAACAGAATTAATTCCGGATAACGGCAAGAAACTAAAAGCCATTGTATTTGAATTGGCAGAATTCAATGCGCTTGATACGGCTTTTACAAAATGGTTGACCGATTGCAATCACTTTTGCAGTTCCTTGGTAGATCGTATTGTTCCCGGAAAACCGGAAGCCAAAGTAGCCGTGGAATTTGGAAATGACTTTGGCTATACCGATAAACTCTTGACCGTTGCCGAAGCCTATCGGCTATGGGCCATCGAAGGGGATGAAAAAGTAAAATCAATTTTAACCTTTAGTCAGGTCGATAAAGGCGTTATTATCGCACCGGATATTACTATTTATCGCGAACTGAAGCTTCGGTTGTTAAATGCCACACATACCCTTAGCTGCGGAGTTGCCTTTCTTGCCGGGTTTGAAACGGTGAAAGAAGGCATGGAAGATAAAACACTATCGCACTACTCCACTGATTTGATGTTGAATGACATTGCTGTGGCAATTCCTTATCCAATAGACAAAAAAACTGCTCACGACTTTGGGCTTTCTGTGTTAGATCGATTCAGAAATCCACACCTCAAACATTTATGGCTTGGGATTACCTTGCAATACTCCATGAAATTAAAAATGCGTGTGCTTCCTGTTTTGCTTCAATTCTATAAAAACTTTGATCGCGTTCCAGATCACATCGCACTTGGCTTTGCCGCGTGGATTTTATTTATGAAAGTCGTGAAGGAAGAGGACGACAATTATTTTGGAGAACGAAATGGGGTTTTATATCCGATCAAAGATGATCAAGCCAACTATTTCTTCAATCAGTGGAACCATCATGGACAAACAAGTATTGTTAGTGCAGTACTTAACGATGAGTCATTTTGGGGAACAAACTTAAATGACTTGAAAGGTTTTAGTGAAGCAGTAGATAAATACTTAAAATTGTTAATGACTCAGGGTATTTTGCCAACAATCCGAAAATAGAAATGAAGAAGATCGTCAAAATTCATCCGAACGATAACATCATCGTGGCCTTAGCTGATCTTTCCAAAGGCGAAGAAATTCACTACGAAAAAGAAAAATTCATTTTAGTAGAGGCAGCACAAGCTAAACATAAATTCGCTGCCCAAGATTTTAAGAAAGGCGATGACATAATCATGTATGGTGTTTTGGTCGGCAAGGCGCAAAATGATATTCCAAAAGGAAGCTTGATCAACACTTTTAATGTGAAACATGCAGCGAATACTTTCAAAACAGGAAAGCGAAATACTGCCTGGCACAAACCGAATGTTTCAAAATGGGAGGATAAAACTTTTAACGGTTATCATCGGGCAGATGGTAGCGTGGGCACGGCAAACTATTGGGTAGTCATACCAATGGTATTTTGCGAGAACAGGAATTTGGAAGTATTGCAAGAAGCGTTGGTAAAAGATCTGGGCTATGGTCGCAACAAGTCTTACCATTCACAGGCGAAACAACTTATTGATTTATATAAATCCGGAAAGAATGTAGAAGAGATTTTGAACGCTAAGTTGAAAATAGATTACAAGACCGATACTTCCTCTCGACTATTTCCCAACATTGATGGCGTAAAATTCTTAACGCACGATGGCGGATGCGGTGGCACGCGCCAGGATGCCCAAGCACTTTGTGGATTGTTGGCTGGATATATTACACATCCGAATGTTGCTGGCGCAACGGTGTTGAGTCTTGGTTGTCAAAATGCGCTGGTGAGTATTTTAGAAGAAGAAATAAAAAGGAGATCGCCAAACTTTGAAAAGCCATTTTACATTTTAGATCAGCAAAAAATTGGAACAGAATCGGCACTGCTTACTGAGGCCATCAAGCAAACATTTGCAGGTTTGATGATCGCCAACGAGAATAGCCGCAAGCCCGCACCACTAAGTAAGCTTTGTATTGGGCTCGAATGCGGTGGCTCTGATGGATTCTCCGGCATCTCCGCCAATCCAGCAATTGGCTATACGTCTGATCTACTTGTTGCCTTGGGGGGCTCAGTCATTCTTTCTGAATTTCCGGAGTTGTGTGGTGTTGAACAAAACCTAAGTGACCGTTGCGTTGATGTGGAAACGGCTGATCGCTTCGCCCATCTGATGACCACCTACAATGATCGCGCTAAAGCAGTGGGTTCAGGCTTTGATATGAACCCCTCACCTGGAAATATAAAAGACGGATTAATTACTGACGCTATCAAATCGGCTGGTGCTGCTAAAAAAGGAGGCACCTCTCCCGTGGCAGCCGTTCTCGATTATCCTGAAAAAGTAACTAAGCCCGGCTTAAACCTATTATGTACACCCGGCAACGATGTGGAATCAACCACAGCCGAAGTGGCTTCCGGAGCCAACATAGTTTTATTCACGACTGGGTTAGGAACACCAACAGGAAACCCAATTGCACCAGTAGTTAAACTCTCAAGCAACACAAGGCTATTTGAAAAGATGCACGATATCATTGATATCAATACAGGAGCTATTATTGAAGGCACAGAAACTATTGAACAAGTCGGGGAGCGAATACTAGACTACGTGATTGCTGTTGCCAGTGGCAAGATCGAAGTGGCGGCTGTGCGACATGGACAAGATGATTTTATCCCTTGGAAACGGGGGGTTTCTTTGTAAGCTGACAAATACTTCGCTCGTTATTCAGCAGAAACAATAGTGTATAACTTGCCGTTTTATATAGATTAACTGCAGCTCTAGGCGGAAAAAATAATTACCTTTGCGAAACCCTTATCCGCATTGGTACGAAAGTTTTTCCAGCTGGACAAAAACTACCTCCTCGAGGAAGCACAACTTTCCCTTCAGAATGAGTTGCTAATTCAATTAATCAACCAAGTCAAATCGGAATTTGAGCAGCGCAATAATCCTTTGGGTCTGCTTGATGGCTTTAGCTTGAAGATTAAAAACCACCATTGCCATAACCTAAAACCACTTTATGGTTTTTATCAAAACCTGGCGGGCGTTTATCGATTTAAATACAGCGACAATCAACTGGAGTTTGTCTGGGATGGTCGCGATCATCAGGAAAAATACAAAGCCGAGTGGGCAGAAACCTTTAAAGATTGGGTTTCGCGCTTCTGTCAGCAGGAATTATTTGTCCAGGCGGTGCTTGATCTAACCGTATTTCTACCCGAAAATCGACAGGCGGATCTCGCGGAAAACCGAATGAACAATTTCATGTTGCGTCAGTTTGGCGTAAAAATTCATAAAACCAAAGGCTTAGTGGCCATGAAGGTAGCTTAAGTCCCACTAATTATTTTTTGCTTCCTTCGCTAACAAAGGGCATACTCGATAACGATCGTCTTTTGTGATTTCATAAACGGCTTTAAGCAATTCCTGCACATTCTTTATCCCAATACGGGCTGCCCACTCAAAAGGACCAAACGGATAATTCGTTCCGAGTTTCATTGCCAAATCAATATCCGCTCGCGAAGCAATGTTTTCGGCTATTGCGAAATACGCTTCATTGATAATCATACAAATAATGCGTGGGGTGACCATGCCAACTTGATCTTTCACAATGACGAAAGGTGTATCCAACCCAGCAAAGACCTCTTCTAACTTTAGTTTATCGTTGGAGTTATTCAGCGACACTTCCAAAGTTTCCCTATTCAAAAAGGAAGGAATTCCACAAAATCCAAAAAAAATTGTGTTCCGTTTATATTCGGAAAGTAAACCGCGCAAAGTGGTTTTAGAGCTGTCTATAAATGCCACTCCGGCAAAATCATTATAGATCTTGATGCTTTCAGGCTGATAGGAAATATGGAAGTCAAAAACAACATCTATGCGCTTTAGTATATCTTCCGAATCGAGGCTATTTTCAACTAACGTATAGTGGTGGCTCTCGCCAAATTTTTGGGAACACTCCTCCAAATTCTGTTCACTACCAATCACTAAAATTTTCATAACCAAAGCAAAAAAGATTTCTGATATTTGACCAAAAGTAAAAAAGATTATGGCAAAAGAAGTTATTTATTCAGCCAATGCCCCTGACCCAATCGGCCCTTACAGTCAGGCCATTAAAGTCGGAAATATGCTTTTCATCTCCGGTCAAATAGCCATTCAAAAGCCATCCGGAGATCTCGTAACCGGTAATATCGTTGACGAATCTCAAGTCGTTATGAAAAACCTGGCGGAAGTGCTCAAAGCGGGTGGCATGGATTTTTCGAACGTGGTGAAGACTACAATCTTCCTGAAGGACATGAACAATTTCCCTAAAGTAAACGAAGTATACGGATCTTATTTCGACAGTCAACCACCTGCCCGCGAAACAGTTGAAGTTAGCCGTCTTCCGAAGGATGTAAATGTGGAGATTTCATGTATTGCTGTGAAGTGACCGTTTCAATTTTTTAAGCGTCAATAGCTTTCATTTCTTTAACTTTGACCTCAATTGACAATCATGAGGGAAGTACGCGTACGTTTTGCACCCAGTCCTACCGGAGCGCTTCACATCGGTGGAATGCGCACCGCTTTATATAATTACTTGCTTGCCCGCAAACATGGCGGCACGATGATTCTTCGCATCGAAGACACGGATCAAAATCGTTATGTGCCAGGCGCGGAAGAATACATCTTGGAATCGTTAGCATGGGCAGGAATTACGATCGATGAAGGGGTGGGCAAAGGTGGTCCTTACTCTCCTTATCGTCAAAGCGAACGAAAAGACATTTACAAACAGTACGCTCAGCGACTGCTGACAGAAGGAAAGGCGTATTATGCCTTCGACACCGAGCAAGAGCTTGAGGAGATGCGCCAGCGACTAAAAGAAGCAGGGTCTTCCGATCAGCAATACAGCAGCACCACGAGGTCATCGATGAAAAACTCGCTCACCCTGCCAGAGAGCGAGGTAAATCAGAAGATTACTCAAGGGGAACCCCATGTGATCCGGTTAAAAGTGCCTGCAAATGAAGAAATTAAACTCACTGATTTAATCCGTGGTGAAGTCAGTGTAAACTCTTCACAAGTTGACGATAAAGTATTAATGAAGTCGGACGGAATGCCCACCTATCACTTGGCTAATGTAGTGGATGATTACTTGATGAAAATTTCGCATGTAATCCGTGGCGAAGAATGGCTTCCGAGCGCACCGCTACACGTGTTGCTCTACCGATTCTTAGGTTGGGAAAAAGAAATGCCGCAGTTTGCTCACTTACCCTTATTGCTTAAGGCAGATGGTAACGGTAAGCTTAGCAAACGCGATGCGGACAAAGCGGGCTTTCCTATTTTTCCAATTAATTGGACGGATCCAAAAACAAAGGAATTCTCCGCTGGCTTTCGCGAGAATGGATATTTACATGAAGCTCTTTTAAACTTTTTAGCTTTTTTGGGATGGAACCCAGGCACAGAACAAGAGATTTTTTCGTTTGCCGAATTAGCAGAAATTTTTACGCTCGAACGTATCGGGAAATCAGGAGCCAAATTCGATATTCAAAAAGCTCAATGGTATAATCAACAATACCTTCGCGCCAAACCAGACGAAGAATTGGCAAAGTATCTTCTAACCTCACTTGCAAAAGAATCAATTTCTTGTCCTCCGGAAAAAGCCGCTAAGATTTGCGCCATTATGAAAGAACGGGTGACCTTCCCGAAAGATTTTTGGGAGCAGGGGAAATTTTTCTTTCATTCACCAACAGAATATGATCCCCAAATAGTATCGAAAAAATGGAATGAAGACACCGTGCGATTCCTTTCAGCCTTCTCTCAAGAACTCAAATTAATTTCATTATTTAATTCGGAATCGGCCAAACTTACCCTAGAGAAAGTTGCTACTATTGTAACTATCCCCAGTGGAAAAATAATGCAGGCTTTGCGCATGACACTTACCGGTGGCGCCTCGGGTCCTGATCTGATGACGACTATGGAAATAATTGGAAAAGACGAAACCATCAGGCGGATTTCATTTGCTCTGGAAAACATTAAAGTCAAAGTTTCGTAAAAGAAAATATATGCCCAAAAAAGAAACCAAAACCAAAAAACAGATTAAACCCCGCGTGCATCAGGAACTAAAAGGTTTCGAAGTGTCCATCGACAGTTTTGGGGAGTTGAAATCGAATCTTCCGATCGAAAAATTAAATTCATTTCTTAACGAAAATGTAGACGACAAGAAGTTGGCCGAACGCGAAGACTATGACGCTTTAAAAAAACCCAAAAAGAAAAAATAATATGCCTACATCACACGTAATCGACTATCAGATAAAGGGTGAAAGTATTCAAATTGTGGAAGTAGAACTTGATCCTTTAGAAACAGTAATTGCCGAAGCAGGCGCGATGTTATTCATGGAAGAAGGAATTCTGTTTGAAACCAAAATGGGAGACGGATCAACACCCAATCAGGGGCTGTTTGATAAACTGCTTTCTGCCGGAAGTCGCCTGCTGGTAGGCGAGTCACTATTCATGACACATTTTACTAATAGAGGTAACAAGAAAGCGAAAGTGGGTTTTTCTGCACCCTACCCGGGAACGGTCATTCCAGTGGAACTTTCCCAATGTCCCGGTCAGGAATTGATTGTGCAAAAAGATGGTTTTCTCTGTGCAGCCTATGGAACAAAACTATCCATGTTCTTCAATCGTAAAATAGGTGCCGGGTTAGTGGGAGGCGAAGGCTTTATTTTAGAAAAACTTCAAGGCGATGGCAAGGCATTTGTACATGCCGGAGGAACCGTCATTGAGCGCACCTTAAACAACGAAACCCTTCGCGTTGACACCGGTTGCGTAGTGGCCTTTGAATCGCAGATTGATTTTGATGTAGAAACCACAGGAAGTCTAAAATCAATGATCTTTGGAGGGGAAGGTATTTACCTTGCTACACTACGAGGAACTGGAAAAGTATGGTTGCAGTCCATGCCTATTCGAAAATTAATCCAAGCACTTTCACCTTACGGAAATAATACCAGAAAAGAATCAAGCTCGCTCTTAGGAGGATTATTTGAGAGTTAAGAATTATGAAACTTTTGAAAATTGGTATCATTCGCGAAGGCAAAAACCCACCCGACAAGCGAGTCGCCTTCACGCCCCTTCAGGCTGAAGAGATTAGTCAACGTTTCCCATCTATAAAATTAATTGTTGAACCAAGCGAAATTCGATGCTATAAAGATGCTGAATATCAAGAACTAGGAATAGAAATGGGTTCTATAGAGGATTGCGATATTCTTATGGGAATAAAAGAAGTGCCCATAAAAAATCTCATTGAAGGAAAAACCTATTTATTCTTTTCACATACCACTAAAAAACAACCTTACAATAGAGGGTTACTCCAAGAAGTACTTAAAAAGCAAATCAGACTTATCGATTACGAAGCACTAAAAGATACCCAAGGAAACCGATTAGTTGCCTTTGGCCGATTTGCCGGAATTGTGGGCGCTTATAACAGTCTTTGGGTCTTCGGCAACCGATTCAAGAAATATTCATTACGGAGGGCCTTTGAATGCTTCGATATAAACGATCTAAAACTTGAACTTCGTAAGGTGATTCTTCCACCTATTAAGATAATTTTAACAGGCGCAGGCAGGGTGGCAAAGGGCGCAATGGAGACCTTAGATACTGCCGGAATTAGAAAAGTCAATGCACAAGACTTTTTAAATCAAGAATTCAATGAACCCGTCTATGTGCAGTTAAGCAGTGCAGACTACCATATCCGAAAAAATGGAGGCCATTTTAACCGGGAAGAATTTCACCAATTCCCAGGTCGATATAACGCGGACTTTTCAAAATTCAACCAGGTAGCGGACATACTAATCGCTGGCGCATTTTGGAATCCAAAAGCACCAGTCCTTTTCACAAGAGAAGACATGCAAAATCCGCTGTTCAAAACTAAAATAGTTGCGGATATCACTTGTGATATTAATGGATCAGTTCCATGTACAAAAAAGGCCAGCACTATACCTGAACCGATCTATGATTACAATCCTGCTACTGATTCAACTGAGGCGCCACTAAGCAAAGAAAGTAATATCACCGTAATGGCAGTTGATAACTTGCCTTGCGAATTACCTAGGAGCGCTTCTCAGGAATTCGGTCGCGACCTTATTGATAAAATAATTAAACTCTTGCGACAAGATAGTAAAGTCATCTTAGACAGAGCAACCATCGCTAAACATGGGCAACTCACAAAATCATTTACATATCTTCAAGATTACGTAAATCAAGTATGATGTTATTGTATAATGTAACCGTTGGCATAGATAAAGAAATAGAATCCGAGTGGCTCATATGGATAAAGCAATATTATATTCCTGCAGTAATGCTAACCGGAGCATTTACTGACTCGAAAATTTATAAAATATTGAGTCTCGAAGACGAAGATTCCGTCTCGTACAGTATTCAATATTTTTCTGACGGGATTGAAAAAATTGTTTATTTCTTAGACAATGAAGGAAAAGTCCTCGTAGAGGAACACCGATCTAAATTTAAAGACAAGCATGTAGTCTTCAACACGCTCCTTCAAGAGGCATAAATAGCCTTAAATCGTATATTTTATACTCTTGTAAACTAATGCTAGGCTAACATGCTTCTAATTTGCCTCTCTTCAAGGTTGCAATTGATCCATTCCTCGTCAAACGCAGCTCCATATTTCCTATAAAAATCAATAGCTGGTTGATTCCAATCTAAAACTTGCCACATCATACCCGAACAATTCTGTTCAAGGGAAAACTCCATGGTACGGTCAAATAGCAATTTCCCATAACCTTTGCCTCTTTCATTCTGGGTAACTATAATATCTTCTAAATAAAGTCTCTTACCCTTCCAGGTGGAATACCGGTAATAATAAAGTGAGAGCCCTACTATACCCTTCTCGGTTTCAATAACAAAAAAACCATATATGGGATTGTCTCCAAAACCCTCTTTTTCCATTCGCTCAAGAGTATTAGAAACTTGATCAGCGGCATTCTCAAATGAAGCTAACTCTCTAATCAATTCCAATGCCTTTGGAAGATCACTTTTTATTCCTTGTCTGACTTTTGTAGTACTCATTGTGTTAAACAAAAAAGGCTCCTTTCGGAGCCTTATATTTTTCTTTTCAAATTAAAATTCCCAAAGATTATGTTCCTTTTCCATAAGGATCATTTCCTGTTCCCAGCGAGCAAATACAGACTCAGCATATGATCTACCATTATTGGCATAAATATGCTGAATATCTAGATCATCTGGGTTTTCTACCTTACGAATAACTCCGTGGAATAGCCTGAGCTTAAAGGCCTCCGCAAAAGTCTTATTTTCAGAAGGATTATATCGGTTTTGCCATAATACCCGTTGTCTTTCATTCAAATCCTTACTGTGCGCCAGACGTGAAATTTCCTTTAATAATTCTTTATAGGAAATATAAAAACGATAGCTCAAGCGCTCTAAACTATTCTCGTCTTGCAAAACAATCCCGAAAGCAAGGATATCATAATACAGCCTCGACCTTCGCTTATCAAAAATAACGTCTTCAATTAATTCTAAACCAACAATATTTTGAGCACTCAAATTAAGTGTCATTGGTCCTAAATCATCATAAAATGCACCACCACTTGCTTTAGGACTTTGATTAGACGGAGACCCCGTAATACTGTTACGTGCTCGATAGGCATTACCTTCAAAAATAACCATGTCTCCGCCTAAATAATCTTTGGTGGCCACCCAGTCGCCTTGAGTTTGCGAGCGAACATAATTATCCTGTATTTTTCGAGCGGTCGAATCCGCAATAGATTCTTTAAAATCAGCCGGATCTCCAAAATTACCTCCATAGGTATGTAACTTACCTTCATCAAGAAGATCCAAAATTAATTTTGAAATGGAAGACTTTCTTGAATCAAATCCAGCATTTTGCTTCTCCTTTAGGTCGATAACCCGACTCACTCTAAAGCGATACAACTGCTCATAGTAGGGGATTTTTTCCAAAGAATTAGGATTATGGATAGTGTCTTGTTGCGCAAAACAACCAAACACGAGTGCCAAATTAAGACCAAAAACTAAAGCTATCCTCCTCATCATATTTTTCATTAATTAATCCTACAGTTGACCGTCATTTTTGAACCATTCACCTGTTTCGTTGAACCGTCATACGCTGGACGTTGAACTTGCACCTGTGAAATAGAAATGTTGTCACCTTTTCTTAAATTATATTGACTCAACGGTATCGTTCCAGATCTTATTGTTATTGGTGATCCGCCATTAATCTGAAGAATTAAATTGGATACATAATACCGGTTGTCCTTGTTATTGTTCTTAGCAAAAATCTGATCGATAATTTCCGGCTCCACTCGGATGGAAGGAGTTCCTGTTGGAATTCCTTTTGAAATATCGATGGTATTAGGACCCGACATTAATTTTGCAATAGGCATTGGTACATCCTGGGTTTCAAACTTTTGAACACCTATTGACTGTCCATTTAACATTACGTTTACATTACATTGCGCGCGCGTAGGAAGAATTGCGAATTTTCCAGGTGCTAGTTTATACGCCTTTCCTTGTTCACCTGGTACATTCAAATTCAACCCTGACAAATCAGTAAGACCTTGAATAGAAACATTTACTTCTGTGCCGCAATCACGATATAGGGTAGCCGCAGCTGCTGAACCAAAAATGGCTACAGGACGAATCACTTTATAACTTATTTTTCTATCCAGGGGAGGCCTTCCCGGAAGGTTGATTTTCACGTTGTAAGACATCTCCGCTACGCCATTGGCATTATAATTTGACGCTCCAGCAGCAAATTTAACCTTGCCCATTTTTACTTTAAAACCAATACCCATGTCTACATCTTCCAATTGAAGTGGTTTACCATCTTTGAACATTTCGGGGGTAGCCCCTGAAGCAGCACCTGCTACGAACAAATTTCCTTCATAAGTACTACCAGCTACAACAGAATTTGACTCCGCTTGAACCATTGGAACTAATTGGTCTACACGATAGGTGACTCCTTCTGCAATTGCGTTTAAGCTATCTAAAGCAGCCGATTCATCTTCGAGTACCTCAGTTTGCATTTGACTCAGAATGGCAATCGCGGCCATTGCGGGTGTACCTTCAAAAGAAAATTGAAGAAAGTTTTTAGATGCTTGGTGTGCATCATTCTTAAACTCTTCAAAATCCACTGCCTTTTTATCCAATTTTGAAAAAGGCTTTTTTAATTGCATAATGTCATTTAACTGCTTGATGTAACCTTTCAACCTCTTCTCATATTCAATACCCGTTTCAGGCTTCCTGCTATCGAGCATCACTTCTTCTGGATTGTTGGTATTCAAAACAAGTTCTTCACCCTGCAATTGTTTGTTTCCATCTGTCTTAATCTTCTTCTTCACTCCATCCAAGTAGGCTACCATATCTTTTGTAAGCTCCCGAACCTTTTTGGCTTTCTCTTTTGCTGCCGTCACTTTATCTTCAGTGCTTTTAGCATCCAAGATTCCCATCAGTTTGGATTGATTCTTAACCCGATCTTCACTTACTAAATCCTCAAGGGTAGTGTTTACCATTGCAAATTTTTCAAGGATAGCACTGCTCACGTTCAACGCCAAAAGCGCAGTGAGCACGAGGTACATCATGCCTATCATCTTTTGCCTTGGGGTTTCTTTGCCTCCTGCCATTTTTTATAAGTTTATGTGGTAAAAGAAATTCTCTTAATTCTTAAGTTTTGTTAGCCTTTCATGGCGGTCAACATACTGCCATACACTTTGTTTAGTGCAGTAAGGTTATTGGTCAGTGAGCCCAGTTCGGAAGTAAACTTCGCTGTATTGTCGCCCACCTTAGACAAGCCTTGCATTGCGCCTGTTAGGCTCTCATAGAACTTGTTCATATTTTTTACATGGGAATCAGCATCCTTCAACTCCATTTCATAAACGGTATTTAAAGCCGCCAGATTTTTAGTTACCGATTGCACCTGCTTGTGATATTCACTGGTATCTTTAGAGGCATCCGACATCGCTTTTACTGCACCCATCGCAACACCGTAAGACTTGTTCATTTCACTCAATGACGTAGAGGCAGCTTGTACGTTTTTAGCATACTCATTAGTAGCCACTGCCGCATTGGAGAGATTGTTCATCTGTGAGGCTGAGGTCGCCAGGTTGGTTAACCCTTTGCCTAAGTTATCAAGCAGGTTTTGATCAACCTTTGCTGTTTTCAGCATTTCATCAATTTTAAGGAGCGGTGAATCTCCAGCCGCGGGCCGATTGCTAATTCTTGAGGCAGTAGGCGTGGTCGCTGTGGCTTCAAAATCTTCAGCAAGTTCAGGATAAACTTTACTCCAGTCCACCTCAGCATGTTTGGGTTCAAAGGCACTAAGAAAGAAGATTCCCGCCTCTACAGAGAGACCGATAATCAACATTTCGTTTGCACCATTCCAGTGTTGGATTTTAAAAAGTGCACCAATAATAACGACAGATGCTCCAATGCCGTAAATCTTGGGCATAATAGTTTCATAGAGTAGAGTTCCAAAACCTCCTTTTTTCTTTGCCATGGTTCTTAGGATTTAAGTTTAGTCCGATTTTTTTCTAAATATAATTTAACTTTTCAATTATTGAAATTCTGCTCCAGAAGATCTGCCCAAGTTAGTCATTGCACAACGGAAACCAATATATGCCCGGGTAGAGTCTTTGTATTCATAGGTACGGGTACCTGTCTCCAAATAATAAGCAATGTCCTTCCAAGAACCTCCACGAATTACTTTTCGTGCGTTGTAGTTCTCTTTCGATTTTCCTTGCTTATCATAAGCTGCCTTATCTATAAACTGAGGATTAAGATCCCACACGGTTGGAACAGATGCAGCATAAAAATCATCCAAACACCACTCTGAAACGTTACCCGCCATATCCACTAACCCATAATCATTAGGAAAATATATACCCACTGGCGATGTATAGGCAAACCCATCATCGTAATAATTTCCTCTGCCCGGTTTGAAGTTCGCCAACATACAACCCTTAGAGTTACGGATATAAGGATTACCCCAAGGATATTTTGCCATCGGGCGCCCTCCGCGGGCAGCATATTCCCATTCAGCTTCAGAGGGTAGCCGGAACGAAGGCATTGGCGGCTGTCCACCATTCACCTGACGCCACTCATTTAAAAACGCTGAACGCCATTTTCCAAAAAAATTAGCCGCTTCCCAGCTCACCCCTACCACCGGATAATCTTTGTAGCCAGGATGTTGCCAATAATAATCAACTAGCGGATCTCCCATGTGATGGGTAAAGTCTCTCATCCAAGCAGTTGTATCAGGATAGTATTTCGCCATGAACTCCTGCTGGCTCACCGCTGGGAAATTAGTGAGTTGTGCACCGCCCTCAGCGCCTAAGAAAAAAGTGCTGAACTGCAAGTACTCATCATTGGTAATTTCTGTTTCGTCCATGAAAAGTGGACCGATGGTAATTTGTTTGTTGAAGTTGATTTGTGTGGATGCTGGATCTTCATCGGCTTGCCCCATATAAAATGTGCCTGCCGGAATCGGTACCATACCATACGGCACCACCATTGCCCATCCTTCTCTCCGCTCAATGGTTGATTGGCCAACCACTTCGCCCTGGGCATCTCCCCCACCTTTTTTCTTTCCAATTCCAAGAAGGCCACAGGAGCCAACTATTAATCCTCCAGCCAGGATAAGCATGCCGTACAGAACTTTGCGAAAAACTAGTTTATTCATACCAATCATATTAAATGAAAATCTGTTGTCTTCTTGTCCAATAGCCAACGAACAGAATCGAAAGTTATTCTTTTTTTTTGTCTTTATTGAATTATAAGGCTACCAAATTCTGCAAAATCTTCAAAATAGCCAAATAAATCTTTTAGTTTAATGCCGATAGCGGGGTGTTCGCACGACTTTCTTGCCCGGCCCCGGGTTAGTTGGAAGTTGATACATCAACATAAATTCTTGGGAAGTTGGTTGCTTAGCCGCCTGATCTTTAACAATATAATCAAGCGAATAGCCCACTTGCAATGATTTGTCTTTAAGAAAACTATAGCCCAACATCAAAATGGCCGCATCGCCCTGTCGGAAAGACAACCCGCCCCACATCGTATCTTTTAGGTAGGCCAGTGCTGAAAGATTAGTGGTGGTGGTGGTGAAATCAGTTTGAATTAAAGTAGAAAATTTGAATTTCAAATCGAAATTCACCTCATATATATACCCAGCAGTGATATATGTATGCGTTTGCAAAGGATTTCTTATTGATTGCCCAAAAGTAAAGGTGGCATGTGTTAAATGATTAAAACTTGCCCCAAAATAAAATTTCTCACTCTGCCAATACGCCCCGACTGCTAGGTCTGGTTTGATCTGTGATTGTGATCCACCGCTAAGAAATGATTCATAGTCAACGGCACGAAAGTAATTCGAGTTAATTGTTTGCGACAAAATTCCTGCCCTTACCCCAAGACTTAGTTTGCTGCTCTTTATTCCGATGTGGTAAGCATAAGAGGCTTGCGCCTCAAGGTTATTGTATGGCCCGAGGTTATCATGATCGATATATCCGCCAAAACCACTGTTTAGCTTATATATTGGTGTCGTAAACGTAATTAACTGTGTGGTGGGGGCACCTCCACTACCATAAGTCGGTGTGTATCCTGTCCACTGTGCCCTGTGCAAGGCTGTAATTTTAGTTACCCCCTCAACACCTGAATAAGCCGGGTTGTAATAAACCATATTAAACATATACTGAGAAAATTGAGGATCCTGTTGGGCGTAACTTGGCTTAACCAAACAAATCAGCATTGATATAAATAGAAGAATCCTTATCACTTTTCAGCTTCAATTAAAAAATATTTCAGGAATAAAGATAGCTGATTTAATTTCACACTGTCAACACCGATGTAATTAAAGTGTAATAAAATCTACTTCTGGCTAAAAAGCTAGCAACTAAATAGTTATTTAGACCCGTTGGCCTTTTCTATATAAAGCTCCAAAGCTCCAGCCATGGAAGGGGCTTTAGGCAGGGGAGCCTCAATATCTAAGACAAAGCCATTTTCTTTTATTGCCTTTGCGGTAGCGGAGCCAAAGGCTGCGAGCCGAGTGCTATCTTGCTTAAAGTCTGGGAAATTAACCATCAAAGAATTTACCCCAGAAGGGCTAAAGAAGGCCAATATATCGTAGTAGACACTTTTTAAGTCGCTGAGATTACAAGCCACGGTGTGATTAATGATTGCCTCACAATACTCAAAACCATTAATCTTTAGGAAATCAGGAATATCATTTTTGCGAATGTCGGAGCAAGGATATAAGAAATTTTCGTTTTTGTGTTTTCTTAAAATTTCCAACAAGTCTTTCGTATCCTTTAGGCCCGTAAATATCTTCCTTTTGCGAATGACAATATATTTCTGAAGATAATTTGAAGTTTGATCTGAAATACAAAAATATTTCATATCGGGAGGCATCTCCAATTTCAATTCGCGGCAAAGCATAAAAAAATGATCTACCGCATTGCGACTGGTAAAAATAACAGCCGAGTATTGAAGGATCTCAACCTTTTGCTTTCGGAATTCCTTTGCTCCGACCGGCTCCACTTGAATGAATGGGCGAAAGTCAATTTTTAAATTGAACTTTTCGGCAAGCTTAAAATAAGGAGAGTTGAGGTCAGTTGGGGTTTCCTGCGAGACTAGGATGCTTTTTACTTTTCGCATCCTGTCAATAGTTGTTTCCGTCATATCAACACGTTGCTGTTCGTACCTAAAACAATATAACCTTTATCAAAATCACTAACGGAAATATTTCCGATGCGCAAAGGTAAGTAAATAAGTGGAAGGAACGGAATGAAGTGCTCGTCAGTAATTTTAAAAACAACAAGCCTAAGCCAGCTGCCAGCAGTACGCTTCCGGTTTTAAGCAAATTGAAATAATTTAAGTTGATGCTAAACGAGAAGCAAAAAATACTGACTAGTGCTAATATTGCAAGGGAAATGAGCAGCACGCGGACAAAATTGAAATACTGAAATCCTGCCACATCTCTCCAATCGTAAAGAAGAGCCAGAAGCGTAACAAAAGCCAACTTTGCCATTAAAAGCCCCAAAATGGAAAGTGCCAAAATCAACCATTGCCCAATTTCCTGGCCGGTCGTTAATGTAGCTGATCTTGCCAAAAAGGAAAGTCCCTGGTTTGAATAATGTGCGGCCGTAACTAGTGCCAACGATGTAAGAAGGCTACAAAATAGATAAAATAGTAAATTCACACTGGAAGTAATCCGTAATACAATTTGGCTTTCCTCGCGATCCCTTAAAAAAAATAGTTTGGTAAAGTCGAGGTAATCTAGTGTTAGCTGTGGATTAGTTTGATATAAACCGGTAAAAAAAACAAGAAGAACTAAAGTGGCAACTAAAATAAAATTGGAAAATGATTGTGAGGGTCGTTTGGGGTTATAAAGGGAATCATTGCGAAAAAGGGAGACCCAATTCGTCTCTAGGCTATTAATTCCTTTGGGTTGATAAAGGCTAATAAAAATCGCATTGTCATATATTTGCTTTAAACTGTCAGGGTTTAGAATCAGCCGCTTGCTTTGGATTACGAACTTATTGTTGATAAACAGGTAAAAGGTATCATAGCTTTCAATTTGCAAAAACCGACCCTTGGCTTGTGCCAAGTCCAGCGAAATATGTATGGCCTTATAACCAGATTCATCAAAAGGATTTAATTTATCGTCCGTAAAGACCTTCCATTGTGGCCTTAGACTTTCGGCAACATAAAAATCCTTTCCGGCACAGTGATAAAGGGTGAACAGAAAAAAGACCGAAAAGACAATTTTTTTTATGCCCATGTAAATTCAAAATTACCTATTAAAACTTTATTTCAACTTTGCGGGCGAAATAAAACTTATGGCTGGCATTTATATTCACATACCTTTCTGCAAACAAGCTTGTCATTATTGCGATTTCCATTTTTCGACCAGCCAGGATCTTAAAAGCAAAATGGTTGAAGCCCTTTGCAGGGAATTACTTTTGCAGAAGGGCTATTTAAATCATGAGCCCATTGAGACCATTTATTTTGGAGGGGGAACGCCCACCTTGCTATCTCGAAACGAGCTTGAAGACTTACTCAATACCATCCATGTTTACTACCCCGTTAAACCAAAAGAAATAACCTTAGAAGCGAATCCCGATGATCTTAGTGCGGATAAGCTGACAATATTGAAGGAAACAGGCATCACTCGATTAAGTATTGGGATTCAATCTTTTGATGATCCAATATTAAAATTTCTCAACCGCGCTCACTCCTCATTGGATGCTACCTTGTGTTATGACCGATCGCGAAAAGCAGGTTTTGAAAATTTAAGTATTGACTTGATCTATGCGATTCCTGGCCAAGGCCATGCGTCATGGAAAAAAAATATTGAGCGAGCTATCGCACTAGCACCTGAACACATTTCTGCCTACTCCTTGACCATAGAAGAGAAAACCGTATTTGGAAATTGGCAAAGGAAAGGGAAAATTTTAAGTGAAAAAGATGAGGTTGCAGCAACCCAGATGGAAGTGCTCATTGACCTGTTAACCAAAGCCGGTTATGAACATTATGAAATTTCGAATTTTTGTAAACCAGGTTTTCAATCCAAACACAACAGCAGTTATTGGCAACAACAAAAATACCTTGGCATTGGGCCGAGTGCACATTCCTACAATGGGGCAAGCCGTCAATTTAATATTCGCAACAATCCGCTTTACATTCAATCTCTGGAACAAGGCCAGGTGCCTTTTGAATTGGAAATGTTAAGCCGCGCCAACAAAATCAACGAATATCTAATGACTACGTTGAGAACAAACTGGGGCTGTGATGTAAATTATTTAATTAAGGAATACAACTATGACTTAATGAAGGAAGCCGAGCATTTGGTAGGTGGTTTTATCGTCAATGGGTTCCTGGAAAATCGAGAGCAACATCTGATTCTTACCCGCAAAGGAAAATTGCTGGCCGACAAAATTGCTGGCGACCTTTTTGTGCCAGAATAATTATAAAATTTTTGAAAATAATAGTTTTAATTTTGAAACTATGAGCGAAGAAGAAAAGAAAGTGTATATGTTACTAAAGGCAGTGATCTTTCACTACCACGGCCTTGATGAGCAAGAAAAGCACGACTTAGAAGAAACTTCTCATAAATTAGCCGCGGCCAATGCACTTGCCTGGGCACTTGAGTTTATTTCGAAAGACTATATCACCGCTTTCGATCGCGCCCGTTTATACCTGAACGAAATCATTGGCGACTATCCTAAAAATAAGCGAACCGAACTGATCAATATGGTCTGGCTGGCCAATAACTTAAAAGGCTATGTAACGGAGATGGAGGCTACCGCTATGTTGAAGCTAGCCAAAGACTGGGGCGTAGAAAAAGAACTTGTTGCTATGGTTTTACAGTGAGCTGACTCATCGTTTTCCATTCTGATTTTTTTTCCGCTAGAAAAATACGGGCACCCAACTCAACCTCTAATTGATCATAAATCATGGGGATAATATTCAGTCCTTCCTCTGTTATTGCCCCGCACTTTCCCTTATGGCAGGCAATCAATATTCCTTCGCTCGCGTGGCGAAGAGAATCAAACCGTGGTTCAACCAACACATTGCCTTCCTTATCGGCAAGGCCTTGTAATTTGGATGCGATCAAAAGAAATTTGCTATCCGGTTGCCGCTGTATTTCATCGTAGCGAAGCGCTAATTTTACTTTGCCGTTTTTCCCTATCAAGCCAAATTTTCCATTTCTGGATACAACTGCTACTTCATTTTTAAAATAGCTGGGGCGATCATAATTAGGATTAATTACGATTTTGTCGTTTGAATTGACAAAACCCCATTTGCCGATCAGTTTCGTAGCGGCAAGATCCTCATGAAATTCACCTATACTGTCATATCGATTCGCAACACGTAAACGACCTTGTTGATCTACAAATCCAAACCGTCCATCCTTCTTTATTCCACGGAAACCTTCACTTTCAGCTAAAAGTAATTCTATATTTTCTGGCATTGAAAACTCGTCAATAATAGCTCCATCGTAGTTCAGTTTTTTCTTTGTCCCGTCTGGCAATTGCTCCGTAAAACTTTGTGAACTGAATTCCAACGGGTACGGAGTAAAATACACGATATCGCCTTGGAAAGATCTTATAAAATTATTTCCTGGTTTCCGCTCAAAATAACGCTCGCTATTGATAACGCTCAGCGGGAAAATCTGTGGGGCCACCAACCAGTCTTCATTTGCATTAATAATCCCATATTGGCCTTTAAATTTCACTGCCAATAATCCGTTGATCGGTTCCCCGATGGAATCGAAAACACAATGGATAAATTCGTGTCCATCGGCATCGATCATCCCTGCATAACCCTTGCTCAGTGTGGGAAAGCCAAGGTTATTGGCTGGCAACAGTTTTTCGTAGTATTTTCCCGCCAAGTCCTTGCCCTCAGCATTTAATAACCGCCAACCCAAATTTTTATTCCAAGCCCGATACATCGTTTTCTCCATTACTAAGGAATCAAAATAAAAAGGGACAAGGGTCTTATTGCTTTTATCGACAACGCCCATTTTGCCATTTCGTTTTGTCAGGTATTTCCCGTCCTCTAATTCACTTAGGAAATCAAACTGAATGGGCAAAACTTCATTCAATTCATAATCAACAACACCAAAAACGTTTCCTTTTTGGATGATGAGTCTATTTCCCTTAGTGGGCTTTAACCCATCAGCCAAAACTTTTTGAATGACTTGATTTTTATCATTAATCCTAAACCACTCATTTGGAAGCCGGGCATGTACATTCCCTTCTTTATCTATTTTAATCGAGGCGTACTGAGTCTCCAGTTTAACAACTCCATCACGTCCAATTAAGCCCTGCAAATGATTTTGGTAGATAATCGCAAAGCTTTTGTAAAAGCTTGAGAGGCTATCGATGGAAAAGTTGGTGACGGGCTTCCCTTCCTCGCTAAAAATCGCAAATTTATTATCCGCATTTTCAACTGCAAACCTCAACGTTCCAAGTGGTCGGATGTTTTTATAAGCAACGGGTATAAGGATTCGATGGGTTAAATCTGACAACCCATAATAATAGTGGGCATCGGTTAAATTAAAAACAATCGCGGTCAATCCTTGCACACGGAGCCCATCGTAGACAAAAGGAATTTTTATTTCCCCTTTTAAATTAATGCATCCCGATTTACTAAATGCAAGGCTCACTTTCTTTCGGGCTACAATGCATTCTCCTCCGCTATACACTAGGCTTTCAAAGTCTGCTTTGGTAATAAATTCTTTCTTTAAATTGATTATTCCCCACGAACCTTGCTGTCGGTATCCGGTAAATTCTCCAATCACTGAAAAATTCCCATCTGACCAGCCAAGCGCCTCGAAGGAAGGTGGCAGCACTACATTGCCGGCATCATCCTTCATTCCTATTTTCCCGTTTTCTTCAAAGGTTTGGTAGCCCTTTGCAAAGGACTGCTCAAAAGAAAAGCACCACACTAAGAATCCGATCCACCACTTCATGCTGCAAATGTAAAGAGAATGTGGAGAGAAGGGAATTTTTAAACGCCTTGTATGACACCATTTCTACTGATTGTATCCTTTACAGCCATTGACACAAGCGACAAAAGTCGGCTGACTTTGTAGGAAAAGTGCCACTTAAATTATAAGTCTTTTCTTTATCGAAAAGGGTTTTTTACTTTGTACCCTTTAGATGTAATTCAAATATTTGAATTTTCAAAAATGAAATTATTTATAATTTTTCTTTTCCTGGCTAATTCTTTAAAAGCTCAAGAGCCAGTTTCTTACTACCTCACTGCCGACCGTGTTTTTGATGGGGAAGTGATGCATGAAGGTTGGGCTGTACTTGTAAAGGGCAACAAAATAATATCAGCCGGCCCAAAAAAAAAAGTTACCGCTTCTCCGAATTCCACTAAAATAAATTATCCTAACTCCACGCTCTTGCCAGGCCTCATCGAAGGACATTCACACATGCTGCTTTATCCCTATAATATTACAGACTGGGATACTCAGGTATTAAAGGAAACAGATTCTTATCGGACAGCAAGAGCTACCGTTCATGCAAAAAATACGTTGATGGCTGGCTTTACAACTGCGCGCGACCTCGGAACAGAAGGAGCAGGCTACTCCGATGTTGCTTTGAAGCGCGCCATCAATGAAGGAATTATTCCGGGCCCACGACTCATGGTAGCTGGGCGAGCGATTGTTTCCACCGGCTCTTACGGCCCAAAGGGATATGATTATGATATGCAAATTATGCTTGGCGCAGAGGCAGCCGATGGCAACGACCTTATTCGTGTTGTTCGCGATCAGATCGGCAAAGGGGCCGACTTTATTAAAGTATATGCCGATTACCGGTGGGGTAAAAACGGTGAAGATCAACCGACTTTTACGTTAGATGAATTAAGGTTAGTTAACGAAGTTGCCCGAAGCAGCGGACGAGCCATGGTTTGTCATGCCAAAAGCAAAGAAGCCATTAGACGTGCGGTGCTTGCAGGAGCAGAAACCATTGAACACGGAGATTTTATCGATTTGGAGATCGGTCATTTAATGAAAGAACATAATGTCACCTACATACCCACTATTGCAGCCGTGAATCAAATCAATCAATACAAAGGATGGAAAAAGGGTACTTTTCCCGAACCTGCGGCTATCGCCAATAAGAAGAAGAGTTTTAAAGAGGCCATCGCTTCAGGTGTTACCATTGGCATGGGGGGAGATGTGGGGGTATTTCCACATGGAGAAAATGTATTGGAACTTGAACTGATGGTAGAATACGGTTTGCCTTTAATGGATGCGTTAAAAGCGGCAACCAGTGTGAATGCGAAAGCCTTTCACTTGGATAATCAATTAGGCAATATTAAAGATGGATACGTGGCTGATTTGGTAATCGTGTCAGGCGATCCATCGAAAAATATATCGGATCTAAAAAAGACGAGGTTTGTGATGAAAGACGGTGTGGTTTATCGAAGGGAGAAATGAGCAAAAGAATCGTCCAATTCAAATATTTAATTTGTCGTCCTTGGATTTTTAAGGTTGAAAATTATAATTCGTAACTCACTTTTCGTACTTTACCGTTATGAATAGAAAGCAAGCCCTTAAAGCAATGGCTACCACCGCACTAGGATCAGTTGGGTTGCCTCAGTTAGCAAAGTCAATGAACGCACTACCTTCCGCCCTTAAAGGAGATATCAACCATAGCGTCTGTCAATGGTGTTATGGTGATATGCCGTTAGAAAAACTTTGTGAAGCCTCAAAAGAAATGGGGATCAAGTCGATTGATTTATTGAATCCCGCACAGTGGGCGACCGCCACCAAATACGGACTAACCTGTGCAATGGCGTACGCCAGTGATTTAGGGTTGACGAAAGGATTCAATGATTTATCGCTTCACGAAAAATTGATTCATGATTACACCACCAACATACCGAAGGCTGCCGATGCAGGGCTAAAAAACGTGATTTGCTTTAGTGGAAATGCTAAAGGGCTTTCTTCAGAACAAGGACTTGAAAATTGCGCTAAAGGGCTAGACCCTGTTTTGAAAGTGGCTGCAAAATATAACATCACGGTTAGTATGGAACTGCTCAACAGTAAAGTTGATCACAAAGATTATCAGTGCGATCATACCGAATGGGGCGTAAAACTTTGTGAAAAACTCGGTTCACCCAACTTCAAACTCCTTTACGATATTTATCACATGCAGATTATGGAGGGTGATGTAATTGCTACCATCAACAAACACATCAACTACCTTTCTCATTTCCATACCGGTGGAGTTCCCGGGCGTCATGAAATTGACGAAACTCAGGAATTGTATTACCCTGCCATCATGCAGGCCATTGTAAGAGCTGGTTTCAAAGGTTACGTGGCACAGGAATTTATTCCATCACGGAGAGATCATCTTGCTTCCTTAAAACAAGGCGTAACAATTTGTGATGTTTAGGAAAGATAAGTCTATCTTATCTATTTTGTAGGATTACTGGGTTGTCCCTTCCTAAACATAAACTTTCTCAAATAATTCTCCATTGGCAACACAAGCAAGGCAATGCCAACTTGAATAAAAAACTCAGTCACTGGCGAAGCCTTTATGGATAGCTGAGACGCCACAATGGTTTGAGCCAGTTGGATCAGCATGATCACGGTAAGCAAAGAAAGGAGTTGACTCAGTATACGGTATTTTTTGTTCCCAGAACTAAGGCTCATCGACAAATACACCATGGAACCAAAGAAGATAACCTCAAGTAAATAAAACCACGACTGCTGCCAGTAAGGCGGCTCCACTTCGAATTTAACTTGGTCTGCATTGGTAACTTTTCCGGCCAAATCGCGCGTCTGTACATCTACTTTGTAATTGCCCGTTGGGAGGTATGAAAAATTAACAATATTATTGGCAGAAGCCCAAATAGTCCAGTCATCGCTTAAACCTTTTACGCGGTAACGGTATTCCACAGCACGCATACCAAGGTAATCTGGTTGAATAAATTCGAAAGACAATGTGTTTTCCGATTGACTAACCTTAATTGATCGCGTGGTGGAAAATCTATTTTGCTGACTGCGAACCGTGCGTAAAAAAAGAGGGTAACTATTTTGATTCGTTGGCGCTTTGCCGCCGGAGAATTTATAAAGTTCATTGCTGGCAGTAATAATCCATAGGCTTTCATTTCCAGCCGGGGCAACGAAACGGATATTTGGAAATAAACTCAACCATTCAAGTTTAAGCGTAGCCTGAATACGTGGATCTACGGTGCGCCAGTGGTGACCATCATGAAACCAAAAGTAGCCTGCTGAGGCAAAGTATTTTTTTGGGCCAGGCAAGGAGTCATATTTTTTGAAGATGCTATCGCGGATCGAATAACGGTTGAAATTCCCTCCTGTGGCAATGTACACTTCGCTTCCGTACGCAAGGCCAACGCTTTCATCAAGGGAGGGATTAACATAAGGCACATTTTCAACCGCTGAAATTTTTCCATCAACCGTCTCTACTTTAATAATATTTGTTCTTCCACAAAGCCAGATATTCTCTAGCTTATCTTCAAAAATATAGCTTACGTATTCATTCAGTGTATCCAAGAGATGCGACTCTTGCCATCCTTTTAATCCTTTGGCATACGATTTTATCTCATCTTCCATCGTACTCGCTAAAAGTTGACCTAAGGCTTTGGATTGAAACACAGATCGCACTGGGGTCTGCATAATCTCGATAGCTTTTCCATCTTTAACCGAATACAATCCGAATATTCCAGCAGCAAGAAGTTCCTCATCTGATTCAAGTAGCTGGGTAACCTTGCCTTCAATCCCCTCCACTCTTTTATATTCATAGTCAACAAATTTAAATAACCGCTTTATGGATCTATTGGTAGAATTGGCAGGTTCCTTTTTATCTCTTTTCAAAAATGAAAATACTCCTTTCTTGGTCTTCTCTTCACCCTTTTCTGAAAGTGTTTCTTGAAAAGAAGGTACATTTTCAGTTATTTCTCGTCTTTCTAAGCTAAACAATCCGATGGTAGTGCCTACATAAATTTTCTCATTGAAAGTTTTGGCACACAAAAGATTTCCTTCCAAACCTGAATAGTGACTGAATGATTTAAAAGGCAAAAAAGGTGCAATCCGGGTAAAGCCATAGTCATGGGCTACCCATAACCCGCTGTTGCGATCTACCAACAAGGAGAAGACTTCATTGTCGGGCAAGCCTTTATAAAAGTTGGTGATTTCCTGTGTGACTCCGGTTTGAGGATTAATAAAAATAACTCCACCGCGTAAAGTTCCAATAGCTACTAAATCCTCGCTAACCCAAGCCGCAGAAATAGGGCCGTTGTGAAGGATTATGTCGTGATCCGCTACATTGATCTCGCGAAGTCCGGAAGTGGATGCCAAAAAAAATCGACCTCCCGCGCAACCGATAAAGGTAAGGTTGGGAGAAGTTAACGAAGCTGAAAATTCTACATCGAGGTTGTCGGCCCAAGGAAAAGTGGCGGCTACAAGTTTACCATTTTCTATTTTTAATAATCCCGAATTTGATTTTACATACGTATTGCCGGTAATCGCTAGCAAGCCCGTAAATGTTACCTCTCCTTTTGCATTGATTTTATCAACCTTTCCTGAACCAGGAGCTAGCACAAAAACCGAATGGGCATTGGCAAATAAAATTTTATCCTTGGAAGAAAGGCAAGAAAATATCTCCTCTGCATCAGTTTGATTCTGTGATAGCGACTGGTATATCCTTGAATTCTCTTGTCCTATAATAAGTTTACCAAATCCGTGATGGCACCCAACAAAAACTTCATCGCCAAGGCTGGTAATTGAAAATGCAGGGCCGGGTGTAGCGATTAAATCCCAATTACGCCCGTCAAATTCAATCACTCCACCCTTACTCGCGAAGTAAATGATGCCCTTTGGGTCTTGGGCCATTCCAAAGTTGAAATAGTCAATGCGTTCTTCCGAAGGCGCATATTGAGAAAGGAAATAATCGCCTTGTTGAGCGTAAGCGATGACTGATGACAACGAAAATAAAATAACATTCAGAAACTTATTCATGAATAAGAAATAATCCATCAAAAGTAAGAGTTAAAAAGGTGCAAATAAAGGAAATGCAAAATGTGTTAAGGTCGTCAATTTTGAAAAAAAAGCCGCTTAATGTATTAAGCAGCTCAATGACCTGTAAGGCATGATATGATTCCTATTTCATTTTATAACAAAAATAAAATCACTACCCGGTGCATTGTCACCAAATTCACCTGCCCTCGGTTGAGGTTTTAGGGATTCTACATACGTATTGATTTCTCCTAAGGAAAGTATTCCATCTTTTCCTCCCCTACTTCTCAACGCCTCAAGGATCTTCCGAGCGAAAGGTGAGTTCATGCCAGCTCGGCCATCGGGCACATATTCTTTACCCCCAGAAGTGATGTATCGCCTTGTTTTATAAGAAAGTTTTCTGGTTACCATCTCCGCTTGCGAAGCCTCCTTGTAAACTTCCTCATCCAAACCTCTGTGGGCAATAGCCTGATCAAACGTGCCTCCGAAGCAAACGTCCATGGCCAGTAAAATGTGCTCGCTAGGAATGTTGTTGATGATCGAACGAAGTCGATTGTGGGAGAGGTAGGTGGTCTTCGCTTCATCATGAAGTTGCGATTCTTTGGTCACGACAAAGCCTTCTCCGAAGGTCTCATCAAACTGACCATGGCCGGCAAAAAAAATGAACAATTGATCCAAGGGTTTATATTTCTTTTCAGCATACTCGCGAAGTTTTTTCAGTATATCCGATTGAGACCCTCCCTCCACTACTTCGACTTTATATCCATAATTTTTTTTCAATTCCTCTGCAATCATCCGCCCATCGTTTACCGGATTGATCAGATCAGGCCAAAAGTCATAATCGTTGGTTGTAAAAATCACAGCATAATCAGTGCGATCTAATTTACTGGCATCCGCCATGGCGGTGGTGCCAACACGCACTGTCCGTTGGCTTACTGTTTTTACTCCGTCCTCATTCTCGGCAACAATCTCGATAAGATTATTACCGTCCATGAGTGTTAAATTCTTTTCGATTACATTTTTGTGCCTTTCCTCTTCTGTGGTCGGCTCAATAGTGAGCATACCACGCGAAGTAGATTCGGCATTTTCCTTTATCGTAATAGTAATTTTCTTCAAAGGCGTGGAAGATTCAATTTCAAATTTGATTTTGTACCTCGTCTCTCCTGCGTAATTACTCTCTGCAGTCGGGCTGATCCAGTTGATCACCGGTATGACCGTATTGACAACCTTTTTAGGGTCGCTGAGGTCAACCTGAAATTCGTTGGTGCGTGTTGATACGTTTTGTCCCAATAAACAAAGTGGCATGATTAACAAAACCAAAAGTTTGTTGAATTTATTTTTCATAATGTCATTTATTTAAAATCAATTTTCCGCTCAATGTCTGTTGCATACCATTACCTTCAACTTGCACTCGGTAGATATACAAGCCATTGCTTGCATTAGAGATCGTTGCGTCCCATATTCCAGTATAAAATCCAGACAGTAATTGTTTGTTTACGATTGTCGAAATGAGGTTTCCCATGATGTCGTACACATCAATTTTAACATGAAAGGCAGCAATGCCTTCAGGCAAATTAAAGGGAATGGTAATAGCACCAGAAAATGGATTTGGATAAGCCTGGCCTAAGAAAATCATTTGTGGCTTCAATTTATCTTGAACATCTGTTCCATAATAGATGATGAAATTTCTCGAAGCCTTTGGGTTTATTACGTAGGAACTTTGTGTTCTCATGTTAATCGGGTGTTGCAGGCCGACATCAAAAAGATAGAGATCCGCATCAACAGAAGAATTATCCCAAGTAAGACTAACCTCTCCTTCCAGTTCAGAATTCACATCGAATTTCCAATTATAACCAGCCGAAATTGGGACAACATCCTTTGAGAAATTCTTCATAAAATGTTCGGGATGGGGAAAGTCCGTTTCAAATAATCCAAAAGGTGAGGGGGGAGCAAAGTCATCAAACTCATCATACGAATAACTCGCGCTAGCCGCCATGCCTACACCACCAAAATTAAACTGACGGTCTCCTTGAACCATGTGAATCGGAACGATCCATTTGGCGGCATCGCGTGCACTCGTGTTCGTTGGATCCTTTTTCTTAGCCGATCCCGGATTGATTTGCATTTTCACAGGAACCGTTACTGCATTCTGAGCAAATACAAATCCCCCACCATAAGGTATGATTGTATTTCCGTCAGCGTAATTGCCACTTTGAAATACCTTTATGGAATTTACACCTGTTACCTTTGAATCATCCCAGTTAATAGGAACGGTGTAAGGATTTCCAATGAGGTTGTATCCTGCCTTTAGGTTTAATTGAAACAGGTTCGACTGGTTAAAGTTAGGAGAGGTCGCTCCTTGAAAAGTTAAATTCCTGCCGGTGCGGCTGATTACAAAGTATCCTTGACCCCGTGTTACGGCAGTAAAATCGCTGGGATACTGCAACCATGTTTGTGGATTATCTTGATAGGTCAACAATCGCCAGCTTGTAATGTCAGGTCCACCAAAACCACTAAAAATATTAGAAACATTTGTGGAGGTTAAATCTAAGGGAACAGATATAATTACATAGTCAGCTACTTGCGAGCCCGCTGATACTCCAACGCTGGCAGCAGCCGCTCCATCGAAAGTAAGTTGGGTTGTATAAGTCCCTGAAATTGGGCTTTGCACACTGTTTCCGGAAGGGTCTTTGGCGGTGAAAAAGTACTCAATCCCCATATCATCAAAAAAAGAAGCCTGAAGAGGAAAGTCATAGGTATTTGGTGCGCTTCCCGCAGCGCCCGCCAAAGTTTGAAATTGTGTAAACGTAATTTTGCGATAGCTCATCACCACTGATGCGACTGAAACATTATCAGTCGCTGTAACAGTGAATTTTGAACCTGCCAGGTTTGCTTTCGAAAAGGTGGTGACTGGCGTAAATGTGATCACGGGTGGTTGAGTGTCAGAAGTCGTGAATTGCCAGTTGCTAAAAGGAAATGCCAAGGAGGGATTTCCATTTGAATCGGTAAATGCGCCTGCATCAAGGGAAACGGAATAAGAAAGCAGTGAGCCCAAACCTTGACTGCTTGGAATGTTGTAAGTATAGGTGTTGCTGGATACTGAGCCACTTGTCACCGGAATTGAAAAGAATGGTGTGGAGGTATTTGAAGTTAGAAAAACATTAATATTCTTTCCTGTTATGGCCATTGCCGTTCCATTCAGGGTAAATGAAAAGGTGGTAGTTGCGCTCACCCCTGTTGCACCATTTGCTGGGATAAGATTACTAAAAGTTGGGCCTTGTGAAGTACTAAATTGCCAATTGCTTGTAGAATTAGCGAGGGAGGGATTTCCGTATATATCAGTGAATGCCCCTGCATCAATTGAAACAGAATAATTAGTTCCCGAGCTTAAGCTCTGCGATAGGTTAAATGTATAAGTGTTGCCAGAAACTGAGCCTGCGGTTACCGGAATTGAGAATAGCGGAGTTGAAGTATTTGATGATAGAAAAATGTTGATATTCTTGCCAGCAACAGGTGATCCTATCTCATTAAGTGTAAATGTAAGAGTAGTATTATCGTTCGCATTTGTAGTGCCACTAGCCGGAATAAGACTAGCGAATGTGGGTCCTACAAAATCCTCAGTAATTGCGATGACCTGATTAATCAAAGGGTTAGATAATGTTTGCGTACCGCCATTAGGCCATTTTATTTGTATTTGGCTAATTGAAGAGGCGGCCCCCAAACCAAAATGTTGAATCAAGCTGTTTTGACTACCATATCCTGTGCGAGCCGAAACCTCCCTGATCTGCGTTCTAGCAGGGGAAGTTGTGGTTACTTTTATACGAGCACCGATCGCTGCCATGTTTGAAACAGTCCCCTTAAGTTTTACTTCAATCCAGTTTCGGCTCGAGGAGGTTGCCAATTGATTTTGAAAAAGATAGGGAGGTATAGCACTGGCATTTCTGCCCGTACTGATATCCAAAAAACCGTTTTGATCGTAGTCTACAAAAGCTCCGCCAATATTTGAAAGGCTGATGTAGGTAAGCAGTTCATTGGTAGATGATTTCGTAAAGTTACCCGTGCCCCCATTGATAAAAACTGAGTTGCTTTGCCCATAATTAATGGCAATTAAATCCAAATCGCCATCGTTATCAATATCACCGAAGGAACTTCCATAGGTGGCTGTTCCTGTTTCAGCAACAGGGCTTGTCGTCAGACTGGTGAATGTTCCATTTCCGTTGTTTTGGTATAAACGATCCGGTTGAGAAACACTTTGTGAACCAATATATAAATCGAGGTCGCCATCATTATCGATGTCAGCCCAGCTTGAAGTACGCGCCCCAAAAAATATATCGCTGTCAAAGACTGTCCCCGTGACTTGGGTAAAGGTTCCGTCTCCGTTATTTTTATATAAACGGTTAGGGATATTTGGCGTTGGATTCGTTGAGTTAACATTATAAGAAAGAACTAATAAATCCTGTAGTCCGTCATTATTAAAATCTGCCCAGGAAACATCTCTGGATTCCGCTGTGTTGGTGACTATTGCCCCTGAAGTAATTTGATTGAAGGAAATCGCACCGCTGGTGGTAGTATTTTTTAAAAGAAAAGGAGTGACCGGGTTTGTGTATGAAGTGGTCGGATCAGAATCGCCAACAAAAAAATCAGCTAATCCGTCTTGATCATAGTCAGCGAAAGAAGCAGCCCGGAAGGTGCTGCCTCTAGCCGTTTGGGTAACAGCTAACTTGGAAAACGACCATGCTCCGTTATTGACCAATGCAATATCAGGGCCTGGTGACCTCGGAAAGTAAATATCTAATTTGCCGTCATTATTAAGATCAACAACGTTTGCGCCTCGATACACCGCCACGTTTTCTCCTTGCAGCGCGGAAATGGTTCTGCGGTTAAATTGTCCACCACCGACATTTTCATAAAATACTGGAACCGAATTTTGACCGGCAGAATTCGTGAACGATGGGGAAATATAATCCTCATCACCGTCCCCGTCCAAGTCAGCCCAGGATACACCCTGTTGACTGTCCGTGTTAAGCGCCATGTTGTTTTGAACCGGAGCGAATAATGTACTAGAAGGAACAGCAATAGAAGTTTGGGCAGAAGGAGCTGAGGATCCAAATGCGTTTTTAGCTGTAATCCGATAGTAGTAAGTGATGCCTGGTGTTAAACCATTATCATAAAACTGTATAGCGGGGTAACTGACCATAGCCAAGGGTCCGCCAGAAAATGTTCCGCTGGTAGTTGAGCGCTCAATTATGTATTGTGTAGCAAAAGGTACCGAATTCCAAATTAGTAAGAGGCTCGAAGATGAGAACACATACGAACTAAGGGTGGGTGAAGCGGGTACTGGATCTGTAGCATTTAAAGTCAATGTGGTTGTTCCTTGAAAAAGAGAAAACTGATTGGGATCGGCCTGCCACTTCAGCGTAAGTGTACTTCCATCCCAGGTACCGTTTCCGTTAGCAGCGTCTTGGTAGGTCGTGTTGTCGTAGGTGAAATAGGTTTGGCCGCACGTTTCAATAAATATGGCCGTTGAAGTAGCACTATGGACTGACGTAGGCGTTACTCCCATTGAGTATTGGGAAACGGTGAAATTATTTTTTGAATTAGCAATTTTTTGAATTATAACTGTAGCATTTGTAAATGGGCCAGCTCCTGAAGCTGAGCTGCCCGGATCTGCTGTCGCAACAGCGGTCCAACTCCTGTTGTCAGGTACTGTAGAAGTGCAATTTTTAAAACTCGTGCCCGATACCTCATTGGAATAAGCTGAATAACCAGCAGCATTCAACGCTCGTACGCGAAAGTAATAGAGGATTACAGAATCGGCTGTAACAGCGGAATTAATATCGTTTAGAGCCACTATTCCCTGAGGTCCATTGAATGGTCCAGCATAGCTACCCACTTGCTGGTAAGAAGTATTATTACCAATTGAAGCCTCCAATAGATAGGCGGTTTCATTTGCTGCATTGTCAGTAAAAATTAAATCAACCGTTTCAACATATTTTGCGGTGAGAGCGAGCCCGGTTGGTGCTGCTGGCAAGATCACCGGTGTTGAGCTTTTTTGAATTACAGAGTTATTTGTTGCTGCGTAAACTGATTGGTCAGGTGCAAAGAATAGATCAGAAATCGTTGCTGATGGCACATCATTCAGGGGCTTGGATTGCCAGGAAGAACCGGAGTTAGTTGTGCTGAAAACACCCGTATTAGTTTGAATAACAATGTTCGAATCATCATACAAAAATATTTTCAAAATATAAGAGATACCGGACGGGGGGTTGATGCTGCTCCATGTACTCCCGCCATCAACGGACTTGCTAATGGTTGCGCCAGCAACCACATAAACGGTAGCGCCTATCGTCTTGATGTCATAAACGTACCCGCCTGAAAAAGTAGACAATTTTGATGCTACAGTTCCTCCGTTATTTACTTTCCATATTTCCAATTGGCCAGAAGAACTATTTTGAACCTTCAGATAAAGATTTCCTCCATTGTCGGGGGTAATCGTTTGAATATAGTTTGTGCCGATACCGGTAAGGCCTTTTGCCGTCCAGGCAACCCCTTGATTAGCACTTACAGAAACATCAGTACCATTGGGATAATATAGGTTGATTCCATCGGAGGTGCTTACGTTATAAAGATTTGTCGTTGAATTCTGAATTGTCCAAGAGGTACCTTCATTTACTGTTCTAATTGCTCCATTGCTTCCATAAGCTAAAATTGAACCGTCATTAAGCGTTCTAAACCCATTGATATTCGTATTGGCGTTTCCTGAAATAATTAAATTCCATGTATTTCCGTCATCGATAGACAAGAAGTATCCATTCATTCCCGCTGCGCAGAATAGACGACCACTGGAAGTCCTTGCAATAGCTGGGTTGCTGAGGCCTTTCATGCCAGATGATGAAACGCCCCAAGTATTTCCTCCGTCAGAAGATAGGTCTACTCCTGTGCCCGATCGACCAAGTAGCGCAGCTGTGGAATTCTTGAAAAACGCGCAGTTAATGTAGTTAGTATTGGCTGCATTGTAATTCACGCCCGTGGTCCACGTGGGGGGAGAGGCTGATGCTGCGTTGGAGGAACTATACAGCTTGGTAGAAGAAAAATTTATTACATACAAATTTCCAGAAGTATCGGTATTTAGCAGGCCATTAAATGAAGCATCCACAATAGCTCCTTTGATAGATAACCAACTTGCTCCACTTGTTGTTGATCGATACGGAGCATCAGAAGCCAAAGCATAAAGATTGTTTGAACCATCAATCGCTAAAGAATAAATATTAGCAGAACCACTCATGCCACTTCCTATAGGCGAGAATGTAATTCCGTCAGTTGTAGAAACTTGAACACCATTCGATTGGGTTGCTACGATAAACTTATTATTTCCATCCACTGCCATATCAGAAATGTTACTGGAAAAAGTCACCGGGAGAGCACTAAACGTTGCACCATTGTCCGTAGAACGATAAACCTGATTAGAGTAATTGTAAGAAACATAGATGTAACCCTTGGGTGCTACCTTTATTTTAGAGTTATTAGAAGGCAGCCCGGTTGAAGATAAAAGTGACCAAGACAAACCGCCATCAGTAGAACTGTATAGGCCATAATTTCCCGGATAAACATAATTTTGCAAAGCGTATATCGTTCCATTTGAGGCAACCGCTATTCCAGAAAAGCCTGCCGTATTTGATGTCACATTAGCTTTCGCCCAGGTAATTGACCCATCCAAAGAGCTAAAAACACCACTGTTTGTTGCAACAAAATAAGTCCCTCCGGAAGTAATGGCTATACTATTTACGGTTGCGCCATAAGGTCCATTTTTTGAATTCCATGCCCAATTAGTCTGAGATGTGCTCAGCAATGGGATAAAGAATAAACTTGACAGTAAAAGTATTTTCATACAGAATTTTTCGGTTGTATTCTATTTAGGGAATCCCGGCAACGGTAAATCTTGGCTGACATTAGTTAAGGTCCCTGCGTCCTTTTTGCTGCTTCTACCGCCCAAAACTGCCACCACACCTCCAATGGCCAAAATGGGAAGGACTTTCAGGAGTAAAGGAATTTTTGCCTTTATCTTAAAGTTGGAACTATAAATAATTTCATCATTGTTTTTAGCGCTTGAAATCTTTAGCCGATAATCACTTCCGGTTTTGGTGTTGGTCGGTATGTTTAACCCAAAGGCTCCATTATTGGGTTGACTCATGCTGCCCTGGATACGCTGATCGCCCTTGTATAATTCCACGTTTATCGGATCATTGTTTCCTGGCTTCCATAACACTTCATGCACTTTTCCGCGCTTGTAAGAAGCAGCTGTGGTAAAATTCTGAAGTTTCACAAACGGAACATAAACTTTACCTCGAATCTCCAAGGTCAATTTGCCTTTGTAGTTTCCATACTCTTGCCGGATATTCCATTCAATTCTTTTGTTGGGCCCCGGCTTCACTTCGCTACCAATATCTCCGGTTACTTTTGCCAATGGAGATGAAAAATTATCATTGGAGCCGTATAGGTTCAGCAAAAAATTAGAGGAGGAATTCGAATTCTCCAGATTATAATGGACAATAATTTTGTCACCTGCCAATTCAACTTTGTCGATTGTAACGGTTTGCGCAGAAACCACCGTGAAAAAAAGGTTTGCAAACGCAATAAGTAAAGGTCTTTTCATAGCAAAGGTTTAATCAACTAATAAATTTAGTTTAAAATTTTGAGCCACCAAGTCACAGAGGCATTTAATCCAATGAATCTTTTTTTAGTAACTGTACTTATGCTTTCAAAATGATAATTGTAACTGATTTATACCAAACGGTCGAAAACTCATTAGTGATCACCAAACTACCGCAATATGCAGTATAAAAGATACGGATATAGCGTAAAATACAATCAGCTTATTCTACTCCAATTTACCGCTGTCTTCTTTACAGATTCTATTTGCGTTCGGATCAGCGCGTTCTCCATTTTCTTAAGTTCAGGATCGTTGATCAGAATTTCATTCGCAGCTTCACGGGCTCGTTGCAACAATTTTCCGTCCTTGCTCAAGTCGGCAATTAACAGATCAAGAGCACCACTTTGCTGTGTTCCCATTAAATCGCCCGGGCCGCGAAGCTTTAGGTCGGTCTCGGCAATTTCAAAACCATTGTTGGTTTTCACCATGGTTTCCAAACGTGTTTTGGAATCTGCGCCTAGCTTGTAACTCGTCATCAAAATACAATACGATTGCTCGGCACCTCGGCCTACACGTCCGCGCAGTTGATGCAGTTGTGACAACCCAAAGCGTTCGGCATTTTCAATGATCATTACGGACGCATTCGGTACATCCACACCTACTTCGATCACGGTGGTCGCTACCATGATTTTTGTTTCGCCTTTCACAAAACGCGCCATCTCAAAATCTTTGGCTTGTGGCTTCATCTGCCCGTGGACGATACTAATGGGCACATCGGGAAAAGCACGAGACATACTCTCGTAGCCGTCCATCAAATGTTTTAAATCCAGCTTTTCCGATTCATCAATCAAGGGATAAACGACATACACTTGCCTTCCCAACTCAATCTGGCTTCGGATAAATCCATTTACTTTCAACCGACTGGAATCAAATTGATGTGTCGTTTGAATTGGCTTCCTTCCTTTGGGCAATTCATCAATGGTAGAAATCTCCAAGTCACCATATAAGGTCATTGCCAAGGTGCGTGGGATGGGTGTGGCCGTCATCACCAACACATGCGGATACACCTCTGCATTCTTTTGCCAGAGCTTACTTCGCTGTGCCACACCAAAGCGATGTTGTTCATCAATAATGGCAAGGCCGAGTTTTTTGAATTTCACTTCCTCTTCAATCAGGGCATGCGTTCCAATCAATATTTTCAATTCACCCTTTTGCAATTGCTCATGAATCGGCTGTCGTTTTGATTTCTTCACGGATCCGGTTAGCAATGCAATGGTGATCCCCATGAGGTCGGCATACTTTTTCAAATTAGCATAATGTTGCTGGGCAAGGATTTCAGTAGGTGCCATCAACGCGCCTTGCGCCTCTCCTCCAATCACCAGCAACAGACAAATAAAAGCCACGATCGTTTTGCCACTGCCCACATCGCCTTGCAATAGCCGGCTCATTTGCTTTCCGGATTTCATGTCAATGTAGATTTCACGGATCACGCGCTTTTGTGCTTCTGTGAGGTCAAAGGGCAAGTGTTCTTTGTAAAATTTGGTGAGAATGTTGGTATCGTTAAATACTTGTCCTTTAAACTTATCCTGTCGCACCAATTTCATTTTGATCAGGCGCAACTGGATATAAAACAATTCTTCAAACTTCAGCCGTTGCTGTGCTGCCAACAACAGCTCTTGTGTTTTTGGAAAATGAATATTTTTTAGTGCCTCCTTTTTGTTGATCAGGTGTTGTTGCTTCAATAAATTGTCAGGCAATGTTTCACGAATGTGAGCCTCTGCCACTCGAAAAAGCTCAACTTGTAGTTTAGCAATTTGTTTGCTATCGATATAGCGGGCGCGAAGTTTTTCGCTGATGGGATAAACGGGCTGGAAAGTATTTCCCTTAAGATTATTTTCAGTAACCGGTTCGATTTCGGGATGGGCAATATTGATCTTCTTGCCGAAACGCGTTGGTTTTCCAAACGCCACGTATTCAATACCGGGTTTTATTTTATGAATAACCCAATCGATGCGCTGAAACCATACCATCTCCATGTCACTTTTACCATCAGAAAAGTAGCCGATCAACCTTCTTTTGTTTCGTGCTCCGATGATTTCAAAATCGGTAAACTTTCCTTTAACCTGAACGTAGGGCATTGCGTCATCTACTTCCGCAATCGAATAAAATTTGGTGCGGTCTTCATAGCGAAAGGGATAATGCTGGATGAGATCGCCAAATGAAAAAATTTTCAATTCTTTTTGAAGGAGCACCGCACGTTGAGGGCCGACTCCTTTAAGAAATTCGATAGCAGTGTCGAAGAAGTTTGCCAAGGCCAATTAGTCAATTTAATAATGCTTGTGATTCTCTTGCTAAATTTATTATTATTCAAATTGAGGATTACTCGAAAGTAATCGCTTCCTGTGGTGCACGGTCAAAATGTCTATCCGATACGGTGAAACAACCGCGTATATGATCCGGTAGTTTCCTTCCATTAATTGCCTGATATTCTTTGATTTTAATTCCGGCACAAGGCTGCCAGCAAGAGGATGAGATACCAAAATTATTGTTCTTTCGAAAAACCGTTCAGTCTGCAGAATCGTATAATGCTCCGAATCCTTTGCGATGAATTGAGCAATGTTTTCAATATCATCAAGTACTTCAGATGTCCATTTTATTTCAACAACCATTTTTTAAGCCTTTCCTTTGCCTCAGCGGTTGTGTGAACTTGGCCATTTCCTGATTGCTCTAAACCAATTTCAACCTTTTGTAAAAAGATGATTCGGTCAAAAAGATCTTCAACGGAAAACGGATCGGGTAGTTCTTTGATCGTTTCAATTAGTTTTTCTTTGGTTAGCATAATCAAAAATAATAAAAAAACTAAAACCCTTTAGAATGATGTCTTTTCGCCTGTTTCAACCTACTTCTAATTCAAATTAAATCATTAATTGTTTTTCCACTGAACCGTATTGATCAGATGCAACGTTTCCTTTTTCATGAAGTCAATTGCCGGGGCGAGTGAATCGTTTTGCACCCGGATGTTGAAATAGAGCGCACCTCGTAAAAAATTTTTCGTGGAGTCCGTCATTGTAAATTGAAACTGGCTGGGTACTTCTCCGGCAATTTCTTCGATCACGGCCGTTTTACCCGAAGGGGTTTTGGTGATCATTTCATCGATGGCATTGGCCTTTATTTGCTGTTTAGAAGTAAGGTTGTAAGCATCGTTAAGCAACTCTTTCAAAAGCGATTCCTTTCCATGCAATAGCTTGTAGGTGATGTGGATATTGGCTTTTAATTCAGGATAGTAAATCTCCACCCAATGGCGCTCACTGATCCAGGAAGTATCTTTTAAAAGTTTAGCCGATTTTGAATATTCAAATTGATAGGGCAGGGTGTCTGGCAAAAGTTGATAGTCTGCCTTGGGGAGAATCAACCGGTTATAACCTTTGGGTTTTGGTTGGTAATCGGGTGAGCAGGATGCGAGTAATAGGCAGAAGACCGTGAGCAGTAGGCAGAGGATAGAAGGCAAGGAGCTGTTGACAATTTGCGAAGGCCGCCTACAAAATTTAATTTTCATTCTTGAACGTCTCTTGTTGAATGGCCACGCGTACGCGGGAAATTCGTTTTTGCTCGATATTCATTACCGTAAAAGTGAAACAATCAAAAGCGACATGATCGCCAGGTTTGGGCATAGCTTGATGCAATTCTAAAATCAAACCTCCAAGTGATTCACTTTCTCCCTTTACTTCATCGAAAATTGAATATTCAATTTCAAGTGCCTTACAGAAATCATGGATGGAAGTTTTTCCTTCAAAGATATACGTGTGATCATCGATTTTCTGAAAGCCAGCGATCACTTCATCAAACTCATCATTGATATCACCAATAATTTCTTCAATTAAATCTTCAAGGGTGATCAAGCCTGCCGTGCCACCATATTCGTCAACCACTATCGCCATGTGCACGTGCTTGCTTTGAAAATCTTTCAATAAGGAGTCCAATTTTTTTGTCTCCGGCACAAAATAACCAGGCCTTAACAATTTTTGCCACTTAAAATCTTCCGTTTCATCCAGGTACGGAAGCAGGTCCTTGGCATAAAGAATACCTTCAATGGTATCAATCGTTTCATTATAAACCGGTATCCTGGAAAAACCCGATTGGGTTATCGTTTCCATCATTTGGGTGAAATTCATTTCCGTATCAATGGCAGAAACATCCACCCTCGATTTCATCACTTGCCTTACCGTAAGGGTTCCGAAGTTTACTATTCCTTTAAGGATGTCTTTTTCCTCATCGGTTGTTTCATTGTTTTTCGTGGTTAGCTCTAAGGCCTGGTTCAATTCTTCCACCGTTGTGCTGTACCCTTTCTTTTCAATTCTGCGCTCTACAAGTCGGCTCATACCCATCAGCAACCAGGAAAGTGGTTGGCAAATACTGGCCAATCCCTTCCAGGTGGTGCCTACCTTTCGCGCAATGGTTAGATTGTGCTGGGTGGCGTAAACTTTAGGAACAATTTCGCTGAAGAATGTTAGTGCAAACGTGACGAAGAAGGTGACCACGCCTACAATGGTTTCCGCGGGCTTTCGGGTGTGCGCCATTTCCCACATTAAGAAAGTAGAAATCGTTACTACCGCTACATTGACAAAGTCATGACTAATTAGTATGGTGGCCAGCAAAAGGCGAGGTTTCTTGAGCAACTCCATCAGGTTTCGATCCGATGCTTTATTCGAGGTGCGGCATCCGTCCAAATCTTCAGGCTTTAATGAGAAAAAAGAGACTTCTGATGCGGAAATAATAGCTGAAATGATAAGCAAACCAACAATAGTCGAAAAGCCGAAAATATAAAACCAGTTTGGCCCGGTGGCCAGGAGGTCAGATAAAAATTGACTGGGAGGTTCTTCGATCAAAATAATGGGTTCCACTCATTTGGTGTTCGTAGCACAAATTTTTAAAAGGGCAAATCATCCGTGGCCGTGTCCGTGGAGGGTTCATTTGACTCCGAGGTCTGTTGTGCAGGCCGTTCATAATTGCCACCCCCACCCGGCTTGTTGCCAAGCAAGGTCATGCTGTCTCCAATTACTTCAGTAGTATAGCGTGTTACATTTTCCTTTTCCCAGCTGCGGGTACGCATCTTGCCTTCAATATAAACCTGATCGCCCTTATGCAAATATTTCGATGCCGTTTCGGCTAAGCCACGCCAAAGCACCACGTTGTGCCAATCGGTTATCTCCTTGCGCTCACCCGTAACTTTATCTTTATAAACTTCGGAGGTGGCCATTGTAAAATTAACTACCATAACTCCTGTTTCCAATGTTCTTGCCTCAGGATCTTTGCCCAGGCGACCTACTAAAATCACTTTATTTACTCCTGACATAATTGTGTTGTTATAATTTACGCTTTGTCTCAGCTACTCGTTAGCCGGACTACAAAGTTACCAAAAATCTGCGTTATGAGTTGCCAAAAGATAAAAGCGTGATTACACTGTAGAACCTATTACTGCATTGAAAATTCCAATTATGTAATTTTTTTTCTGGTTTTCATTTCCGTCCTTAGGCAGGGAATAATAAAAAATTCAGAGCGGGCATTGAATTAGGGCTGGATAAGGTCACAGGATCGGATATTAATGGGTTCAAAAAATTGTTTCTATTCAGCTATTGCGCAGTCATCCGACAGATAAGGTTTCCCTTCAAAGCATCTTCAATTGCCTTCAGTGTAATCTGTTGATTTTTCTTATCGATAGCTTCCCCGAGAATATTTCACCACCGCGCTACGGAAACATCCTACAACGGGTAAGAAAGTGAATTCCCAAAAATTAAGATTGAACGGAATAAAAAGGCATAGGACCTACTACCCAATTCTGCCCTACGATGATCTGTTTGGCGTCCAAAATCATTGGCTTCCGGGCTTTTTATTAGCTGCAAGGTGAAAAAATATGAAAAATGGCTTTGATCCAATGTTAATTTAATGTTAACTTTATGTTAACATGACGTAACATTGAATGAAGGCAACTTTAATTTCCGTCCTTTTCTTGGCACTCCAAATAACAATGGCCTGGGGACAACCCGTCATTGATTGGAATGCGGGATCCGTGGTTTTATCTGATCAAAGTGTGATGGTGGGAGATATCTATCATCCCAAAGGTTTTGATTTGATCATTTATAAAACAGGGGAAGGACAAATTGCTCTTAATGCGTCTATGGTACAAGGTTTCCGATATTATGATTCAGCCGCCAACATCAATCGTAAGTTTGTTTCTATTAAAAGAAGCCAGGGCAACCGATTTTATGAGGTCGTTGTTGGCGGAGAAGTTTCTGTAGTGCGCGATTTTAAACCCTTTGCCAATAGGGCAAATCCGGATGAAATTGATTCGTACAATTATTTTACTTTCGCAAGCAATAGTTTAGAACCGATTCACCAATTTAAACGAAAAGTATTTCCTAAATTATTGGAACAATACCCCGAGCAGCTTGAGGCTTTTGTGCACAAAGAAAAACTCGCGATTTATGAAATGAAATCTGCGCTTCTAATAATTGAGAAATTTAACAGGCTTAAGCAAGCCAACTTGCTGGCCAGTCTGAATTAATTCTTCTAAATAAAAAGTCCGGTCTGAACCGGACTTTTTATCTAAACCTAAACCTAAAGAATTATATTTTTTACCACCATGCGCGATAATCGACACTGTTCTTACCGCCCATTTTTTCCAGTTGGGTATTATAATTTTTCGAGTTGATAAACTCTTCATCAGTCGGATACAAAAAACGGGCAACAATTTTTCCGCTCGGGTTTGAGTTATACTGAGTAGAAAAACTGGGTATTCCTGTTCTCCGCTGTTCTAACCAGCCTTCCCAACCGTTATTCAAATTTAATGCCCATTTCTGCATGATGATCTGATTGAGTGCTATGGTTGGATCGCTATTTAGTGCATTTGCTGCCGCATAAGTAGTTGCATCAACTGACGGTAACCCCAATTCGGCATAAGAACCTAAGATTCCATTATTATAGTAAGTTGCTGCCTGGGCTACGCCTCCTGAGATATATCCCTTCAACGCAGCCTCGGCCAGAATAAACTGCACCTCAGCATACGTAATAATCCTTGAATAATTAAGTGGCTGCGACACATATTGAGCCGTTGGCGCGAGCGTAGTGGAAAACAAGGAAGAGGAGTTAAGTTGATTAATAGATGCTGAAGCGATGTTATTTTTGATTTGATTCAGTGCTCCATAGGTAGTAAATGCATTTGGATCGCCTTTAGTCTTAACTGCATTTGGGGTCGGTGCCCAAAACAGTTTTAATCGATCAATGTCCCCAGTGCTGGTGTAAAAATCATAGAGTAGGGAATCCATCGATTTAAAAGCAAAATCACTCGTTCTGTCTAAGTAGGATGGAAAAAGCCAAGGTAATGCAGTAGGTAATTTTAAAGTTGCGCTTTCAGAGGCGTCTGCAAATAAGACGTTTTCGGCTAAAATAGCCTGTATCGCAGAAGTAGGGTCTTGCTTACTTGAAATCCGCAAAAGGTAACGCAGTCTCAATGCGTTGATAAACTTCCTCCACTTTGTTGCATTTCCTCCAAACAATAAGTCTCCTCCAATAACCGCATTACTATTATGAGATAATAAAGAATCGGCTGTATTCAATTTAGCTAAAATGCCAACTGTTGGATCGGTATATACAATTTGCTGACCGTCATAAGAAGCTAAGTAGTTTCCTGATGCGCCTTGGAGGGCCTGTTTGAAAGGAATATCACCCCAACCATCTGTTAGCTGCGAGAAAGCGTAGGCTTCAAGCGTTAAACCTATGGCTTGATTGCCAGGATTAAACTTGGCTTTTGCTTGTGCTGCTATAGTAGCAGCATCTCGAGCATTTGAATAACAGGCCGTCCAATACGATGCATTATTAAAAGGTAAGGATTGGGTCCCAAACTGGTTCTGATAATAACTTTGGGTAATCACCATCATTTGGCTAAGTCCATTACCGGTTGTCCATGCCTGATCGGTATTGTACCAGAATATATTGACGATAGTACTTGATGTCAGTGTATTGACATCAGCACTTTGAATGTTGTTCGGGTTAACATTAATGTTTGTTAGTTCCTTTTGACATGCGCCAAGCAATGCGATCAGTACAAAAAATGATTTATATATATTTTTCATAATGGTATTAGTATTTTAAGTTAAGCGAAAATCCAAACTGGCGCGCACTTGGAATACTGTTGTATTCTATACCGGGAAGGATTTGATTCCCGCGCAACGCCAATGATTCAGGATCAATATCTTTAGCCGGTGTGAAGAGCAACAAGTTTCTGCCAATCATACTCAATTCAATTGTAGCCGATGGATTATTCTTAATCACATTACGAAAGACATACCCAATAGACAATTGGCGCAGCTTAACGTAGGAGGCATCCATTAAAAATGGTTCGTGGTTAATGGGGCTATAGTAGCCATTTGAACCATAATAGCTTGCATAGGAAACAGCGGTGGTATTTGGAGAGCCATCGCTTAACACACCTTTTCCAACAATACCTGTGGCAGGCCGATAAAGGGTTTCAGGAGACTGACCATTTGCCAACAAGCCAAGGCGCGTATAGGAATATAAAACACCCCCTTTATGCCAATCCCATAACATATTGAACTTGAAATTCTTGTAGCTCATCGTGTTATTCCAAGCCAGAATAAAATCAGGGTTATAATTTCCTAACTTTTGGTCATTGGTTTGAGTGAAGGTGGGAAGTCCGTTCTTATAAATAATATCCCCTTGGGTATCGCGAATGAATTTATTGCCATACATATTTCCTAAGCGTTGACCCACTTCGGCATAGTAGTTAATTTGTCTTGCGGATCGGTTATATTGAGTAACCGAGAAGTACTGGTAGTTATCAACACCCTGTGGAAGCGCGGTCACGGTATTTACATAGTGCGTGAAGTTGAAATTCATGTCCCAGTTCAAACCATTATTCGTTGACTTTATAGGGTTGTAGGAAACAATAAATTCGAAACCCTTCGTGTTGATAGAGCCACCATTCACGAATGATCCAGTATAGCCGGATGAACCAGGAACAGCTAAGTTCACAACCTCATTCTTGGTGTCCGAATTGAAGGTAGCGAAATCTATCCCAAGTCTGCCTTCAAGAAAGCGTACATCCACACCGTACTCTTGCATGGTCGTTGTTGAGGGTTTAAGATTACCATTGGCCAAGGTTGGATTACCGTTGGTGAGCGGAGTACCATTAAATGGTGTATTCGCAAGAAAAGTACTTTTAAGCGAATAAGGGTTGGCATCACGACCTACCTGAGCATCAGAAGCGCGCAACTTCAAAAAGGAAATAAACTTTGGCAACTGTATTTTATCAGACAACACTGCACTTAACGAAGCCGAGGGATATAAAAACGAATTTTTTCCTTTAGGCAACGTGCTTGATACATCATTTCTTGCCGTCAGGTTTAAGTACAGCCAATTTTGATAGCTTACTTCTCCAAACGCATAGCCGCTATAAATTATTTTTTGAATCTTTTGTTCGTAGGGATTTAGTACTGTTGCTGCATTGGTGTAGTTCCATAAGTTCGGAACAATCAACGAGTTCGCTACGTTGGAAAGGTAAAGTGATGATTGAACAAACCGATTTCCACCAATTGAGGCATTAAAGTTCCAGGTTGAAGATGGCTTTTTGGTATAGTTCAGCAAAAAGTCGGTATTATTTTCGATGTAGGTGACATCATCCGTCCTATAACCGCCATTTGGGAATCGCACCGTACTAAAAGCACGGTGACTCTCGCGATTATCCGTATAGAAATCCAATCCTGTTCGCACCGTTAGATTAAGTTCTGGCGAGATGTCATACTTTAACGAAGTGTTTCCAATGATCCTGTTCTTCTTGAAGCTATTGGTATTCACGAACATGGTTACATACGGATTGTCATGACCGGCCCAATACCTGAATTGTTGGTAGTTTTCTTGTCCGGTTTGCCACCATTTATTTTTTAATGAATTCAAATCTATATTGGTGGGCATACCATACACACCAAAAAAAGTGTACATCACACTCTCAGAGCCATAACCGATATTGGGGCGATTGTTACTGCTACTATTGATGTAACCCATATAGATATTGCCGGTCAGTTTATCAGAAAATTTTGTTTCCGCTCTTATCGAAAGCTGGTAGCGCGTGAGGTCGGTGTTAGGTAAAAGACCTTTGTTAGAAAGATTTCCAAATGAAATTCTGAATGATCCATTTTCCCCGACTGTACTGAGCGAAAGGTTGTTCATGGAATTATTACCGGTCTGAAGAAAATTCTTATAGTTATTGGCATGACCAACCCATGGAGATGCCACGATCGAATTTCCTGGAAAGGCATTTCGTGCTACCAGGTCTCCCGCCTGCACACCTGGAATAATATTTCCGGAAGCATCTTGCACTGGACTATCAAATTGGTTGACATTGACAGAAGGTGAAAAGGCAGCTCCAAAATTGGGTATATTACTTTCTGAGCCACCGGCACCGTTCACATAAGCAAATGGAGTAGTGCCTGTTCCCGCTCCGTATTGATTCTGAATTCTTGGCATAACAAGGGGTGTCATCACCGTATTCTGGGTTGTAAAATTCGCGTGCCATTTCCCTTTTTCACCATCCGCTTTCTTTGTGGTAATAATGATCGCTCCGCTTGCAGCACGAGTGCCATAAAGGGCTGCGGCAGCAGCACTTTTCAGCACGGTAATTTTTTCGGCATCGTAGGCATTTAATTCAGCAGCTCCATTACCGTAATCTACTTCTGCCCAGGTGCCAGTCGTGTTATTGTTATTGATTGAATTGTTGAAGATGGTTTCGTTATTGATCGGCACGCCATCCACCACAAATAAAGGTTGGCCACTACCGCTAAAGGTATTCACCCCACGGATGGTGATTCGGGAGGTAGATCCTACCCCGGCACCTCCATTGGTGATGGTAACTCCGGCTACTTTGCCTTGCATGTTATTAATCAGGTTGGCATCCTGCGAGGTCGTTAGTTGTTGCGCACTTACCGACTGCGTGACATAGCCAATAGATTTAGCTGATTTTGAAATACCTAAAGCCGTGACAACTACTTCGCTCAGCGATTTTGTGTCCTGTTTTAGCACAACCGCGATTTCTGTTTGATCGGCAATTGCAATTTCTTGAACTTCGTAGCCAATAAAGCTCACTTGTAGAATGTCACCCTGCTTGGCCTGAAGTGTGAACCGACCCTCGGCATCAGAAATAGTTCCCGTTCCCGTTCCTTTTAAGAGGATGTTGGCCCCTGGAATGGCACCATTTTCATCGCTGATTTTTCCAGTGATTTGAGCTTGCGCGCACACGGTAATACCGAGTAGCGCCATGATCGTAAAGATTTTCCGCATAGTGATTTAGGATATTTGCCGCAAGGTATATCTGCAGCTTTATCCAAATTAGTGCGAAGTATTAACAAATTGTAAAGTATGAACGGCCTGATTTAATGCCGAGGCTTTCTATTTTACTTAATTAGCTTATAACTCAAGAATCAATGTTACCAAAATGATAACCAAATGTTAACTCATTTTAATTGAGCTAAATGGAGGAAAAACAAGCCCTGGATGAAATTATACTTACCCTCAAATAGACAGGAATCGAGCACGACAATCGGATTGGAAAATATTGAAGACACCGTGTGTTGAGGAAGGGAATCTTCTAACAATTTAGTTCCTTGCCCCAAGGTGTCGTTGCATCCCGATCCATCGCGGAATTATTTATTGATGGGTACTTTGTTAAGTAGCGCTTTTACGATATCAGAAGTTTTAACATTGTCGGCTTCCGCTTCGTAGTTTAACAAGATGCGGTGGTTCATCACATCAAGGGCAACTTCTTTTATGTCTTCGGGAAGCACATAATCACGGCCATCCATATAGGCTATTGCCTTTGCTGAAAGATTGAGGTTAATGCTGGCGCGTGGCGAAGCACCAAACTGGATATATTGGGCTTCGTGGTCAAGTTTATATTCTTTTGGTTTGCGGGTGGCGGTCACCAACTCGATAATGTATTTCTCTAACGACTCTGAAATTTTTACCTGGTTTACTTCATTGCGGATGGCAAAAATATCTTCCTTGGTCAGCACCGTATTGACATCGTAGGTAAACTGCATATTGGATATCCTCCGCATGATTTCCAACTCTTCTTCTTTGGTGGGATAGTTCACAAAGACTTTCATCATGAAACGATCTACTTGCGCTTCTGGAAGTGGATAGGTTCCTTCCTGATCGACCGGATTTTGAGTGGCCAGCACCAGAAAAGGTTTATCTAACGTGAATGTGGTTTCACCAATGGTCACGGTTTTTTCCTGCATCGCTTCCAATAAAGCAGACTGCACTTTTGCCGGAGAGCGGTTGATCTCATCGGCCAGGATGATGTTGGCGAAGATAGGCCCTTTTTTTACTTCAAAATTTCCCTCTTTCTGATTGTAGATCATGGTGCCTACTAAATCAGCCGGAAGCAAGTCAGGGGTGAATTGGATACGCTGAAAGTCCAAATGCAAAACCCGGGCGAGGGTGCTGATGGTCAGGGTCTTTGCGAGCCCGGGAACGCCCTCCAACAAAACGTGGCCATTGGTAAAAAGACCTACTAACAGTCGGTTTACCATATACTCTTGCCCAACCACGACCTTGCCGACTTCGGCAAATACCTGTTTGATTTTTTGCTTGTGCGCCTCTTGCTGCTCTGAAGTGGAGTTAAATGCCATAATTCATATTCTGATAAGACCGCAATATTATAAAAATTAAGTTTTTAATGGGACTATTTTTTATTGAAGGAAGTAGATTCGGACATCATAGCGGATGCTTGACCAACCACAGCTTGCCTCGACAAAAAATGGATTTGTAAATAGTTGTCTGAAGAGTTAACTTTGCATTGTGGTGCTTGAGAGACAAATAATCGCCTATAAGAAACATTTCATAGATTTTTATCAGGAACAATCGGATACTGCTCAGGCAAAGATTGAATGGACACTGAACTGATTCGTGTTACCCGCCAAGTTCCAGAAAAATATTTTAAGCATTTGGAAGGTACAAAAGGACTCTATGAGATCAGGGTTGGAGTTGGAAGCAACATCTATCGCATCTTCTCATTTTTTGACAAAGGAAATATAGTGGTCCTCGGGAACGCTTTTCAAAAAAAACTCAAAAGACGCCACAACAAGAACTGGAAAAAGCAATTAAAATAATGAGGGAATACCAAAATGAAAACTAAAAGCAACATCACAACACTTGATCAAATTCTTGACAAGAAATATGGCAAGAAGGGGCAACCCAAAAGAGAACAGTGGGAACAGCAATTTGAGGCTTTCCGAATTGGTGTATTGTTAGAGGAAGCAAGAACAAAACTTGGAATGACTCAGGAAGAACTTGCCGAGAAATGCGGGACTAACAAATCTTATATCTCAAGAATTGAGAACAACTCGTCCGACATTAAACTTTCTACTCTTATGAAAATCATTCAACAAGGTCTTGGCGGGCACCTAAAATTGACGTTGCAGCTTTGACGACTTAAAGAAGCACAAGCAATAACATTAGCTTGCTTCACCCTGGCGGGAGTGAGCGTCATCGAAGTATGTAACTCCTTATGGAGAATAATCAAAAAAAGTCATCTTTTTATCAACGCGTATTTTTTTTCTGTTGTTGAATCTATTACACCGCCTAACTCAATAGTCTTGTAAAGATATTTTTTAGCTTCGCTATCCGATTGTATTCCATATTCCCCAAGGCATAACCCATAATAATAATTAGTGTAAGGATCATTCCTTCCTGGAATAATTGAATTCTTTAAATAGGAGTTCGCCAGTGCTAAATTCTCCTCTAAATAATAAAGTTCGCCTTCTAGGGAAACAATCCGCCATGGAACATAGGTGCCAAAATGATGCTCACTTCTTCTTAATAAAAGTACTGCCTCTTTACCTTTTTTCAAGAGTTTTAACAGTATCCCTGCCTGATAGTAGGCTATTTCATCCAAGGAATCCTTTTGGATCATTTCTTGATATAGATGCAAAGCAGAACCTATGCGATCTAACCGGATAAATTGCCGGGCTAAAAGCCTCATGATTGATTATTTTTAGGGAATTTCCGATAAGCCACTTCATAAATCTCGAGCGCTTTATTTTGCTGCTTCATTAACTGAAGGCATTCTGAGAGTCTCACATAAGCGTAGACATTTGACGAATCTTGATTAATGATTTTCGAATATAAACCAAGCGCCATTTCAGTTTTTCTGTTCTCGAATAATGCATCTGCTTCCAAAGTGTTGGCTGAATTTCTTTTGGTTGTTGGATACTTTAAATAGTAATGCCATAACGATTGATTTTTCAAATTAAATGCGGGGGTCATGAATTCGAGTTGTTCAGAAACCTTTTGCTCGATGATAATGCCTTCCTTTTCTGCCTTGGAAATTAAGTGAAACGCCCTGCTATAAAATGTTTCTCCTTTTGCGATATAACACAGCCCTAGATAATAATCTCTTATACCATTTAACTCAGGAAACCCTTCTTTTGGAGAATATCCCGTAAAATAAGCCCAAGAATAAGGTGGATTTGCTGGCACTAATTCTATGGCCTTAAGGATGGCAAGTGACTTTTCGGTTTGGTAAAGATGATAGTAAAGAATTCCCTCAAACAAATCAAGGTAAGTCCAATTTGGATTCGTGCTTTTTTTTCTTTTGCTGAAGAAATTTTAGAGCCTCTTCATCGCGGTTTAATTCAAAAAGTGACATACTGCAACCGAGGTAGCCCTCCGGGCTTTTGGGTAGCACCTCAATAAGTTTTTTATAATTTGCTAATGCAAGAGAAGGGTATTGTAAAACCAAAAATATTTGCCCCAAACCCATGTACACCAATGGTTCATTTGGAAATTTTTGCTTGGCTATTTGAAGAATATTAAGGGCTGTTACCCAATCCGATTTCATTACTAAGCTTTGTGCCAATCGAAAATAGGCATCACAAAATGAAGAATCGGCTTTAATACAAAACTTATAAGTAGCTATTTCCTCTTCCCAAAGTTTTGCTCGGTTAGCTTGCTCATTTATTAGTAAAGTCTCCCCTTGCCCCCATAACTCTTTGGCGATAGGATTAGGTTGACAGATCAAAGGCAAGTCATTTGCCGTGGTGGACAACCTGCTATAATGTTGCCACTCGGTCCATTCATGTCTGGCATAAAGGTTATCAATAAAGAACTGGGCGCTTACTGAGTGGAGTGTCAGACTTAGACCTAAGAACATTAAATATTTTTTAATGCACACCATAAAGAATTCTTTAGAATACTAATATCTCTGCACCTCTTGGATTCGCCAAAAAAGAGTTAATGAGATTTTGAACCGTTCGGTTTTCCCGACTTGGTTTGATGTAGTTGCGGGCGGTTTCAAAATCAATTAGGGCTTCGTCTTTATCGAGAAATCCAAACCCTGCATAGTTTCCACGTTCGAGGAGTACCAATGATTTTTCATTGGTGCTTCTCCCTTGCCCAATGATGGCCATCGAACTGCCTGATTCATTGAAAGAATCTACTGCTTTTTGAGCCCGCTTATTGTATTTTTTTACAGACTCCACGCCCTGACAAGCACCTCCGCAAGAGCCGGATTGATAACTGAAACAAAGTCCTTTGGCTAACTGCAAGCCACTTAGTTTCGGGCAAAGCTCAAACTCTTTTACTTTTTCCCACCAGAAATTCCAGGCATCACCTTTTGTGCTGAAGGTGATCAACGGTTGGGTGCCTTTGGTTATCGAGTTGACACAAAATCGCAGATAGCCGTTACGGTCCTCATAATCATAAACGCCCCACTCTTCCACTTTATGTTTTTGCGCGAGATTGTATCTCGGCCAGAGGCGTCTTATTTCCTGCGATTCAAAAATGAGGGCAATCAATTCGCTTCCGGTAAGTTCGTAGGTGATATGATGGATTTCGTTGCGAATGTTGGAGCGGTTCCATTCGCGCGCCTCGCCTGAAAAATGTCCGGTAATTCTTTTCTTTATATTGATGGCTTTGCCCACATAAATGACCTGGCCGCGGCCATCTAAAAAATAATAGACTCCGGCTTTTGGCGGCAAGACTTCGAATTCTTCCTTGGACAGATTGGGTGGCAAGATCATTTCGCCCGAGTTTCTTTTCAGGGCTTTTACGATCGTTCCGTTGTTATCGCGCTTGATGAGCGTATCAAAAATTTTGGCGGTAGCCAACGCGTCACCACCTGCACGGTGCCGGTCTGGTATTTTTATCCCAAGGCTCTCTGCCAATCGCCCCAACCCGTACGAATGCAACCCCGGAATAATTTTTCGCGACAACCGTACGGTGCAAAGTTTTTTGGTATTCCAGCTTATGCCTACATCCTCAAATTCTTTTTTCAGGAAGCTGTAATCAAAATGCGCATTGTGGGCCACAAACACCCGGCCGTTCAGCCAGCCTAATACCTCGTTGGCAATATCTTTAAAGGCCGGTGCTTCCTTCAGCATTTCATAGTTGATGCCTGTAAGGCCGGTGATGAAATGAGGGATTGCCCTGCCCGGGTTGATTAGCGACCGATAATGATCCGTGATCTGAATGCCATCATGGTGGTAGATCGCTATTTCTGTAATGCGATGGTTGGCCGCATGGCCTCCGGTAGTTTCAATATCGACAATGGCGTACATGGAAAGGCACCTATTTGGCTTGCTCCAATAAATCTGCAAGTTCAATGTCAGAAATATTTTCCTTTTCTGACTTGTCATAAATACTAAGTAGATAGACTTTTTTTGCTGAAACAACAACATTAGTGATTATACGTGCCCCGCCACTTTTGCCTTTTCCTTTGGAAGCAATTGCCAATCTTATTTTGTAACATCCGTTTCCAATAGATCTTCCCTGCTCGGGTTGTATTTCCAGCCTCGCTATTAAACTCGACAATTCCTTTTTTAGTGATGGGTATTTTTTTGAGAGTCTTTTTAGCTGTCTATCAAAAGGAGGAATTGAGAGAACACTAAAGCTCATCCAACAGTTCTTTCGCAGGACGAGCCTTGAGTTTACCTTGCTTAACCAACTTGAGGTTTTCCACCGCCTCCTTTATTTCTTCAATTAATTGCGCCTTTTCTTTCGAAATTGTTTTAGCCTTCACATACGAAAGCCCCTTCAGCACTTCCATGAGGTGATGAGCTTTACTGTCTTTGATGTCTAAGAGTACTTTCATTTTTCTTGCTTTTTGACAAGTCAAAGTTAGCGCACATTTTTTAAACGATCAAACGAAGAAGAATGTAGCCTCCCATCACAAAACGCCATACTATTGTTCATATCTTTCAGTAGTTTTCGATCCTTAAAAACAGCAAATGAAAAAATTGATTTTCTTTCTCTTGATTGCCATTTCTGGCCACGGCCAACAACTTGCCCCGCTCACCGTTGAGAAAATTATGCGCGACCCGAAATGGATCGGTGTGGCGCCATCCAACGTCAACTGGAGTGAAGATGGAAATCAGATTTATTTCCACTGGAACCCTGAAAAACTTCCGGGCGATTCATTGTACTCAATTTCGCTGACAACCCTCACGCCAGCTAAAGTAAGCCCAGTGACCCGAAGACAACGCCCTTCTTTGTTTGGCGATTATAATTTGAGCAGAACTAAAAAAGTATATGAAAAAAATGGGGACATCTTTTTATTGGATATCCCTGCCAATAAAACCATACAGATTACCCGTTCGGTTGAACGCGAATCGAATCCTGCTTTTTCGGGCGATGAAAAGAAAGTGTTATTTATTGCCAATAACAATTTGTTTAGCTGGGAGATTGGTTCAGGCACGTTTGCACAACTCACTGATTTCAGAAAAGGCACGAAAAAGCATGAGCCCAAACTATCTGAACAGGAAAAATGGCTGGAGGCTGATCAGCTGGCCTATTTTCAGGTGATGAAAGAGCGTCATGACCATAAAAAACTCACAGAGAAAAAAGACAAGGCCGACAAGCCAAAGCAACCGAAGGAAATTTATCTGGATGACAAAAATGTGGGCATCTTGCAAGTCAGCCCTGATGGTAAATACGTCACGTATCGGCTAACCAAAACAGTAACTCCAAAAAAAACGATCGTCCCCAATTATGTTACCGAATCTGGTTTTACCGAGGACATTTCGGGACGCTCAAAAGTAGGAGCCGCACAAGGCGCTCAAGAACTATTTGTTTACGACATTGCCAAAGACACGGTACTTTCAGTGAAGACCGATCAACTTGCCGGAATTTTTGATGCCCCCGAATTCAAAAAAGATTACAAAGCCAAACCGGAAAAGGAAAGCAAAGACAAGAAAGAAACCAAGCCGCAACCGCGTCCTGTTATTTTTCAAAATCTGATCTGGAGTGAGGATGGAAAAAACAACGTGTTGGCCATCCGATCCCAAGACAACAAAGACCGATGGATCGTGTCACTTGATGTGGCTACGCAAAAATTAAAACTAATCGACCATCAGCATGATGAGGCCTGGATTGGTGGGCCGGGCACAGGCGGTTTTTTTGCTGGAACGAATTTAGGTTGGACCAACAATACCACTGTATGGTTTCATTCAGAAGAAACGGGGTACTCACATTTGTACACCGTGGATGTGACCAGCGGAAAAAAGACCGCGCTGACTTCAGGCAAGTATGAAGTGCAGCAAGCCCAACTTTCGAAAGACAAAAAGTATTTTTACATCGTTACTAATGAAGTTCATCCAGGTGAAAAGCAATTTTATAAACTTCCGGTAACAGGAGGAAAGGCCGAACGCATTACATCCATGACTGGGGCCCATGAAGTGAAACTCTCTCCCGATGAAAAATGGATTGCCTATCGCTATTCTTACTCCAACAAGCCGTGGGAATTATTTATTCAGGAAAACAAGTCCGGCAGCAAACCAAAACAAATTACCAGTTCGCTTTCTCCAGAATTCTCTTCGTATGCCTGGCGCGAGCCCGAAGTCACAACCTTCAAAGCGCGTGATGGTGCGGGTGTTTATGCGCGCGTTTACACGCCAACAAAATCCAATGGCGCGGCAGTCGTTTTTGTGCACGGTGCCGGCTATCTGCAAAACGCCCACAAATGGTGGAGCAGCTATTTCCGCGAATACATGTTCAACAACCTGTTAGTAGATAAAGGCTACACGGTGCTTGACCTCGACTATCGTGCCAGTGCGGGCTACGGGCGCGACTGGCGCACGGGCATCTATCGCTTCATGGGTGGCAAAGACTTAACCGACAATGTGGATGGAACGAAATGGCTGGTGGAAAAATACAACATCGATCCGAAGCGTATCGGAGTTTATGGTGGTTCGTACGGAGGCTTCATCACATTGATGGGCATGTTCACTACGCCTGATGTGTTTGCGGCCGGTGCGGCCCTGCGACCGGTAACGGATTGGGCACACTACAATCATCCTTACACAGCCAACATTCTGAACGAACCTTTTGCCGACAGCATTGCCTACGTAAAAAGTTCACCGCTCTATCATGCTGAAGGGTTGAAAGGCCATTTGCTCATCTGCCATGGTATGGTAGATACCAATGTTCACTTTCAGGATGCCGTGCGCCTATCCCAACGCTTGATTGAACTCGGCAAAGACAACTGGGAGGTGGCCGCCTACCCGATGGAAAACCACGGCTTCGTAGAGCCCAGCAGTTGGACAGACGAGTACAAACGAATTTTGAAGTTGTTTGAGGAGAATTTGAATAAATAACCTAAAGTCACCGCGAGCATCAGCGAAGGCCGGAGCAGTCTTCTTAAAATAATCCGTCACTGCGAGGACCAGCGCAGGGATGAGCAATGGACCGAAGCAGTCTTTTAACTAATACCACCTCGCGGGGATTGCTGCGTACCTCGCGCCTTCCCCCGCAGGTACTCGCAATGACGAGTAGCACCGTCCCCGCGAGCATCTGAGCAGGCAAGTGAGACCAAGTGTAGGAATGAGCAATGGGCCGAAACAGTCTCCCTACTAAAGAGGTTGCAACAAAATTTTCAATTCAATTTTAGAAAGTGACTTTTTTTTCGCCAATAGGTGACGATACGAAATGTTTGTTTTTCCTCCTCGTCCCCATCAAAATATTTAACCCACATTGCAGCTTTTTGGGGATAAACGAGAAATTTCAATTTATTTT
>JADEYI010000301.1_pt1 | contig 78804 bp, 85 predicted proteins | sample 8542331 | NCBI WGS metagenome assembly JADEYI01 (sample SAMN16510988, study PRJNA670497) | mine drainage metagenome | isolation source: biofilm near Copperflume 1 | place: Germany: Marsberg coppermine Kilianstollen | collected 2018-02
CAGCCGAACCACCCGTTTGATCTGCGCAGCCTCGTCGGGTACGGTATCTACCGCAGCCACCTCGAAGTCGCCGTAGAGCAGGATTTCGCGTAGGGCAGTCACGGTAGCATCTTCGCGTTCGCTGCGCGCGCCACTGCCGGAAATAGTCAGGATGCCAACCCGAATCACGAGTACCAGTCTATGCCACAGCAGTGATAGGGTTTGGTTATATGTGGCATCACCCCATATCCCTCGAGGGGCGTTATGTGCGCCTCGAGCCCCTCACCCTGGCCCATGCCGAGCCAATGCTGGCCCACTTCGATGCCGAAATGGTGCAGTACATGAGCCACGCCCCCCAGGAGCCCACTTTGGCGGCCATGCAGGGCTATATTCATTATCTGCTTGCGGCCCCAGACCGGGTGAACTGGGCCATCCTGGACAAGGACACCGGTCAGATGGCCGGGCGCACTGGCTACGTGCGGGTCAACCCTGAGTATCGCTACCTCGAGACCACCACCTGGATTTTCACTGAGTTTCAGGGCGGTCAGGCCAACCCTGAGAGCAAATACCTGCTCATTCGCCATGCCTTCGAGACGCTTGGAGCCATTCGGGTGCAGTTTCGCGCCGATGCCAACAATACCCGCAGTTGCCGGGCCATCGAAAAACTAGGGGCAGTGCGCGAGGGAACCTTGCGCAAAGACCAGATTTACCCCAGCGGTATAGTGCGCAGCACGGCGGTGTTCTCGATTTTAGACGAGGAATGGGCAGGGGTGAAGAAACGGCTCGAGGCCCGCCTCTATCCCACATCGGGGTAATGAAAATATCGGGGTGGGCTTCACCCCGATATTTTGCCTCCCATCGCGGTTCTCTGAATTTTGCCGCCGGGTGCGGCGGCAAAATTTCAGACCGGCATAGCAAATATACTCGAGCCATCCCAAGGCTCTTTCCGAAAACTGCTCTAGCTTGGCGGCCCTGGTAGGAATCGAACCCACGACTTTCCGCTTAGAAGGCGGGTGCTCTATCCACTGAGCTACAGGGCCAAGCCAAGGCAGTATAGCGCCCAGAACGAGGTTTAGCAATGCCGAGGGTAGGGCATAAAGAGCCGAGAACCAAAGGCTTTTTTGACCCTTGGCGCTCGGCGCTGGCCCCCTTGCTTTTCCAAAGACGGGCCATGTGCTACACTCTGAGGGTTGCCTGACCTCGGTCAGGGTAAATTTTCCTGGCCTAGCCCAGTTCTGGAGGAATCATGAAACGCACCTGGCAACCCAACAAGCGCAAGCGGGCCAAAACCCACGGCTTCCGCGCCCGTATGAAAACCGCCGATGGCCGCAAAGTGCTGGCCCGCCGCCGCGCCAAAGGCCGCGCCAGCCTGAGTGTTTCCACCGAGAAGCATCTCAATCGCTAACCTGGCTGAGCGAACGTTCCTCCCCGCCTAGGGGAGGATTTTTATAGGGAAAGGAAGGTGAAAAGGTCAAAAGGGTAAAAGGTGAAAAGTTGTCACCTTGACCCCACTTTTGACCTTTTACCTTTTCCACTTTTTACCCATGCCCTTCTCCTCTCTCAAAGGTGAAAAAGCCTTTCAGCGCATCCGCTCAGGCCGCGCCGGACGGGGCAAACTGGTTTCGGTGCGCTGGTTTCCCTTACGGCCCAGCGTGCAAAACCCGGTACGGATTGGCATCGTGGTTTCCAAAAAGGTGGGCAAGGCGGTGGTGCGCAACACGGTTCGCCGCCGCCTACGGGAAATACTGCGCCGGATGTATCTGCCGCCTTGTGAAGCGGTCATCGTGGCCCAGCCCGAAGCTGCGACGGCTACCTACTGGGAGTTACTACGGGACTTGGGCCATGCCCTAAAAAAGAGTGGGCTGGTACAATAGCGCGGGTTGGTTTGCTCTACCCTTGGGCAAGACCTTAGAGAGTGACGATTGAAATGAAACAACTGTTGATGGGAGGAGTCCGCTTCTACCGGCGTTTTATTTCGCCACTGAAGCCGCCTACCTGTCGTTTTTACCCGACCTGTAGCTGCTATGCCCTCGAGGCTTTAGAGCGTCACGGAGCCCTGTGGGGCAGCTACTTGGCGTTGGTCAGGCTTTTGAAGTGTCACCCTTTTCACCCTGGCGGGCTCGATTATGTACCCAGTGAGCGCCCCAGGGTTCGCTGGAACCCCCTAGATAGCCACTAGCAGATGGAGGAATGAATGAAACGTTGGTTGTGGTTGGTAAGTCTGGCTGTTTTCTTGGCTCCTGCCTTCGCCCTCAAGCCGGAGTGGCGACAAGTAGACGTAAACGCTGACGGCAAGGCGGAGCAGGTAGCAGTCACCAACCTCGCTGACATCGCTTTCAATACCCAGGGTCAGATTGTCGGCTGGTATGTGAAAACTACCAGGGCTCAAGATTTCAAAGGCAACTATAGCCGGGCCGCCAACCTGGTCAAGACCGGGGTGGTATTGCCGGGAACCCTCTCTGACTTCAAGCCGGACAAGTCGGAGTTTATTCGCAGCGATTCTACCGACCCCAACGCCGACTTCATCGCCCGCTTTACCCAGGGCGCGACCGTGCTTACTTATTCCATCCATCCCCGCTTTCTAACCATTGATGTGAACGTGAAAACCCCCACTGCCCGTACCTTGACCTGGACCGGGATTGACAACTCGAGCAGCCCCACTACCAAATGGCTCGCCAGTGGGGGCAGCCAGCCCGCCAGCACCGGCAGTGGTTCCGCCACTTACGTCTCCTGGCAGACCCAGCCCAAGGCGGGTTTTGCTATGGTCATCCGCCCGACCACCCCCACCAATATCAAGATGAACCTCGTCAGCGGGGCGGGAGTGGCCGAGGTCAGCGTTCCCGCAGGGGGGCTCAACCTCAAGGTCTATGGTGGAGCCAACGAGCTGGTGCGCCTACATGTCGAGCGCTTTTATGACCTGCCAGGACTGTTTCAGCCCAATATCTGGGGACAGATTTCGTTGGGGATGCTGTGGGTCTTGGAGGAATCGCACAAGATTGCTGGGGGAAGCTGGGTGCTGGCCATCGTCATCGTGACGATTTTGCTGCGCCTGTTGATGTGGCCCCTGATGCACCAGCAGTACAAGAGCATGGCTGAGATGCAGAAAATTCAGCCCTTGATGAAGAAAATCCAGGAGAAGTACAAGGACAACAAGGAAAAGCAGCAAGAAGAGACCATGAAGCTCTACCAGGAGCATAAAATCAACCCTCTGGCGGGATGCTTGCCGCTGGTGCTTCAGATGCCCATTCTTTTCTTGATGTACCGCATTATCGTGGGGTACGAGTTTGGGCAGGGCTTTTTGTGGGTGCCTGACCTGGCCCTGCCCGACCCCATCTACATCCTGCCGGTGCTTTACATTCTGGTATTGCTGGCCTCGACCTGGCTTTCCTCGGCTGGAAACCGCGACTCCCTGCGGCAGGGCATCCTGATGAACTTGGTGTTTGCCTTCCTGCTTTTCAGTTTTCCCGCCGGGGTTACGCTTTACTGGGTGCTCTCGACGCTAATTAGCGTGGGGCAGCAGTGGCTGATCAACCGCAGCCTGGGCATCAAGATGGCTCCAGCCAAGAGCTGAGTTCACCAACCCGTCTCCAACCAACCTCGAGCCGATTTTGGGCTCGAGGTGTTTCTATCACGGTTTCCGTCATACCGGCCGCAAAAACCGCCCTTGTAGGAGGTGTTCGCAGGTATCGTCTGGTGGTCACCCCACCCCGACTTTGGTAGCCACTTTTATCTACAGGCTATGTTTACGGCGTATTTCCCAGCCGCATAAAAGGCCAAAATACAATAAGCTATAATTGGACGACAAATATGGAAGACAAGAAGCGTGGGCTGGACGATTTGCTAAGCGATTTGGGGATTGGCGAGAACGAAACCGCACCCGAATTCGTGCTGAAGGAGGAGGGAGAAGCACCCGTAGTCACTCCCACGGCCCAAGACCCCAAGACGGCTCTAGAACACTTTATGGTGGGGCTACTGATGCGCCTGGATCCGGCCTACTCGGTGGATATTCGCCAGGATGGAGACCTCTTTCACACCGAGATTCTGGGCGGTGATTTAGGACGAGCGATTGGGCGCGAAGGCAAAACCCTACAAAGCCTCGAGTTTATCGCCAACGTGGCGATGGCAAAGCAATTTGGCTCGGCTTACCGGGTGGTGCTGGATGCCGCAGGCTATCGCCGCCGCAACGAGGATCGCATCAAGCGAATGGCCATGGACGCGGTACTTCAGGTCGAGGTCAGTGGACAGGAAGTCGAGCTTCCGGCCATGCGGGCCTCCGAACGCCGAATGATTCACGTGTTGCTCAAACAGCACGAAAAAGTCACCACCTATTCGGTGGGCGAGGGCGAAGAGCGGCACGTAATTGTTTCACCTCGAGACCCCAACAATCCCCCAGTCCCTGCTGCGGAGCCCGGTGGGGAAGAGTGAACCATTGGCGGTTTAGGGCCAACCCTTTAGTGTAGAGGCTTGGTCGCAAGCCGCAGGTCAGAAACGAGGCTTTCGATGTGCGACCTGAGGCAGTTGTTTACGGTGAACTGTAATTAGCCCAAATGTTCTATGACTCGTCTGGAGTTGCTTCGTGAGCTGCAAGGCCGCCTGGAGCGGGCCGGTAAGCCAGGGCTCGAGGCACGGTTCATCCTGGCCCACATTACCCATACCGACCCCAACACCCTGGCTGCCAGCCTCTTTCAAGCGGTTTCTTCCGACGTAGCCGAAGCTGCCCAGGCCATGGTGGGGGTGCGAATTTCGGGGTATCCCCTACAGCTTTTGCTGGGCGAGACCGAGTTTTTCGGGCTCAGGCTAAAGGTTAGGGGAGGGGTGTTGATTCCCCGGCCCGAGACCGAAGGGTTGGTGGAGCGGGCGCTCGAGCTAATTAGGGGTCAAGACGATGGAATCAGGGTTGTGGACGTGGGTACGGGCAGTGGGGCCATCGCTTTAGCGCTCAAACATATGCGTCCGAGCTGGCAGATTTGGGCTACCGATATCAAGGCCCAAGCCATCGCTCTGGCCCAAGAAAACGCCCTCGAGCACGGCCTGGAGATACAGCTTATGCAGGCCCCCTATACCGCCAACTTGCGTGACGTGGACTTGGTGGTTTCCAACCCGCCCTATCTGCCCGATGAATACCGCGACGAGGCTCCGCCGGAGCTGGCCTACGAAGACCCCGACGCACTGTACTCCGGCTACGACGGTCTGGATATGCCGCGCGAGCTGCTCAACCAGGCCTGGCACTCGCTAAAGCCCGGAGGATGGCTGGCCCTCGAGCTTTCCCCTTTCAATATCTACGATCTGCTCGAGGCAGCCCTTGCCCAGGGCTGGAAACAGACCCAGATTCACTTCGACCTGACCCAGCAGTCACGCTATCTGGTCGCCCAAAAACCCTGGCCTGAGGAGCCCGACGAAGCTGTGCTGGCCGAGGAATGAGAGCAGAGAACTGGTCTAACGTCGAATGACTAACGCCGAAGGCCGAAAACTGAAAGCTAAAGGCACAAAAACCTAAAAACACAAACCACGTCCCAGACGGCGTTTCTTGATAGAGGAATTATGCCGTCCTGGTGTAGCTTTTGACTCTTTGGCAGTTTTCCTTTAGTTGTTGGCGTTAGACGTTCGACGTTGGGTGTTTAGCTCTCCGCCCTCTGCCCGCAGTGTCCGGCCTTGAGCGCTGGACGTTAGACTAATGAGTATGGACTTACAGCCCTATCTCGAGACCGCGCTGGACGCTGCTTATCTGGCTAAAGGCATCCATCAGTATTACCAGGAAAAAGGCTTCACCCAGAGCAGTAAATCCACCCCCACCGACCTGGTGACCCAGGCCGACCGGGAGTCGGAAACGGCTATCCGGGAGCTGATTGCCTCGAGGTTTCCGGGTCAGGGGGTGCTGGGCGAAGAAGAAGGCCAGCAGGGTGAGGGGGAGTTTCGCTGGATTGTAGACCCCCTCGACGGCACCGTGAACTATGCCCACGGCTTTCCCTTTTACGCCGTGAGCATCGCTTTGGAGGTGCGTGCCCAACTCGAGCTGGGGGTAATTCTGGACACCGCCAGAAGTGAGTTGTTCACCGCTACCAGGGGTGGAGGAGCCTACATGAACGGGCGGCCCCTCCAGGTCTCGAGGCAGGACACCTTGCTGGGAAGCCTGCTGGCTACTGGCTTTCCCTACGATGTCAACAAGGATGCAGAAAACCTCACCTATTTCCAGCGAGCACTCGCCAAGGGCCTGACTGTGCGCCGTCCGGGGGCGGCAGCGTTGGACTTGGCCTATGTGGCGGCAGGGCGGCTGGAGGGCTTTTGGGAGGTCAAGCTCAACGCCTGGGACGTGGCGGCGGGCTGGCTGCTGGTGCAGGAGGCTGGAGGACAGGTCACGGGGATACAGGGCGAGCCCTACCAGCTCGAGAGCCGCTATCTGGTGGCCTCCAACCGCCTCATCCATGCGCAGTTGCTCGACACCATTCATGGCAGGTAAAACCCTGCCGGGTAGAATGACCGCGTGAAAGTTTTGTTGGTAGGTTCCGGGGGTCGTGAGCACGCCCTGTGCTGGAAGGCGGCCCAGTCCCCCTTGGTGAGCAAACTCTATGCCGCACCCGGCAATCCCGGCATGGCCGAGTTGGCCGAACTGGTTCCCTGGGATGGAAACATCGCCTATCTGGCCGACTGGGCCTTCCAGGAGGGCATCGAGCTGACCCTGGTGGGGCCAGAAGGCCCGCTGGTCGAAGGAATAGCCGATGCCTTCGAGGCGCGGGGGCTACGGGTTTTTGGCCCGGTACAGCGTGCAGCCATGATCGAAGGCTCGAAATCCTTTGCCAAGGACTTGATGCACCGCTACGGCATCCCTACCGCCCAGTACCGTACCTTCAGCGATGCCCTTTCCGCGCTGGAATACCTCGAGCTGACCCGCGCTCCCATCGTGGTCAAGGATTCGGGCCTGGCAGCGGGCAAGGGCGTGACGGTGGCCACTACCTTGCACCAGGCCAAGCAGGCTGCTGCCAACATCCTCTCCGGGCCGGAACCGGCTGAAATCGTGGTGGAGGAGTTTCTGAGCGGCCCCGAGGTCACGGTTTTGGCCGTGACCGACGGCCAGACCATCAGGCCACTCCTGCCCTCCCAAGACCACAAACGTCTCCAGGATGGTGACACTGGCCCCATGACCGGCGGTATGGGGGCGATTTGTCCGTATCCCCTGGAAGGGGACACCCTGGCTGAAATCGAGGAGCAAGTTTTGCGGCCCTTGGTGAGGGGCCTGCGCTCGGAAGGTATCGTCTACAAGGGCGTGATTTACGCAGGCATCATGCTTACTGGGGCCGGGCCCAAGGTCTTGGAGTTCAACGCCCGCTTTGGCGACCCCGAGGCCCAGGCTATCCTGCCGCTCTTGCAGACCGACCTGATCGAGCTGGCCCTGGCGGTGGTGGAAGGCCGTTTGGGAGAGCTCGAGCTGCGCTGGCATCCTGGAAGCTCGGCCTGTGTGGTGATGACCGCACCAGGCTACCCCGACGACCCCCACAAGGGGCTACCGCTACACCTGCCCCAACTCCCTCCCCAGCAGGTCTTGTATTTTCAGGCCGGAACCCGGCAATCGCAAGAGGGTTTGCTGACCAACGGCGGGCGGGTATTGAGCGTGGTGGGGCTGGGCAGCGATCTAGCGCAGGCCCTCGAGCGGGCCTATACAGGGGTGAAGGCGGTGCAGTTCGAGCGAGCCCAGTATCGGCGGGATATCGGGTGGAAGGTGAGATAAAGGCTCTTGGCAGTTTTCACTTACACTGCTGTAGTCGCATTTGGCTAGACCCGTCTAGCCAAATGCAGAGAGCATTATTTCTGAGGTGTTTCCCCGTATTTGGGTTCGGTGTGCAGGTTGAAGTTGAGGTAGGCTTCGACAGGAGTTTTGGGAAGTTTGTAGTTGATAAAGCTATAGCCGTTTGCAACGTGGCAGCCGTTGCAGCCTTGAATAGCAGAGTTGAAGGCTTGGTCAAAAGCAGTGAGGTCTTTCTTTTCAATTACCTTGGCCAGCGGAAGCAAATGGGTCTGCTCGAAGGCTTTGAGCATGGGAGCTTTTTGTGGACGGGTGATTTCGCCCACCTCTTGAATCTCCGGCATCTCCTTGACCTGATATTGCGCTAAACCCCAGTTACCTCCGTGAGCGGCAAAGTACACATCCGTAAAGCGGTTTCCATCGATCATCACTGAACCTAGTCCTGGTTGGATAAAGGCCAGGGCATCCAGCCGCTGGCTGGTGCGGCCCTTGAAGATGTCTTTTTGGGCCTGCTGGGCAAACACCACTACACCGACCAGGCCCAGCAAAATAAGCCAAGCCCAGAGCCTTTTAGTCACAAATCCTCCTTTGCAAGGGGGATAGCTCCGGGCTGCCATGCCCCTCGAGCCTGAGAAATGCCCCATATCGGTAATCTTGGTAGATTCGATATCAGGCGTTGGTCAATCTAGTCTCGAGGCATTACGGTAGCATTACCAAAAGCTAAGGTGTGATAGCCTAACCAAATGAAGGAGGACACAGTGAAAAAGTTCATTGGCTTAGTCCTTGTCGCGCTAGGCTTGGCCCTAGCCCAGCAGACCAGCATCACCTATTGGCAGTACGATTTCAAAAGCAAGGTGGATCTCATCACCGACCTGATCAAGCAGTTCGAGGCCCAAAACCCCAACATCAAGGTGGTGCAGCAGACCTTTCCCTACGATGCCTATCAGCAAAAAGTGGCTTCGGCCCTGGCGGCGGGGCAGGGACCAGACCTGGTGAACCTTTACTACGGCTGGATTCCTACTTGGGTCAAGGCGGGCTATCTCCAGCCCATCCCCGAGGAAGCGATTCCCAGCAAAACCATTGAGGCTGAGTTTATCCCCATGACCCAGGCCGCCAAGGTGGGCGGCAAATACTACGGCATCCCCACCGCCGTGCGTACCCTGGCCCTGTTTTACAACAAAGACCTGTTCAAGGCGGCGGGTATCGCAACCCCACCGCGCACCTGGGAAGAGTTCTATACCGACGGGCAGAAACTCACCCTCAAACAAGGGGGGCGCTACACCCAGATTGGCTATGGCATCTCACCCGATGGGCAGGATCACAACGTTTTCCGCGAGATATTGGTGCGCCAGGCCGGGGGCCGTCCCTATTCCGACGACGACAAAAAGGTGCTCTACAACAGCCCTGAGGGCATCAAGGCTTTTCGCCAGTACACCGACTGGGTAAAAAAATACGATATCGGCGTGCCCAACTTTTTCCCTGGCAACAACGGCTACCGCGACGGCTTTATCGCCGGGAAAATCGGCATGATTATAGATGGCTCTTTTGCCATCGGAAGCATCAAGAGCGGGGCCAAGTTCAACTGGGGGGTGGCTGAAATCCCCATTGACCGCCTGGGCGCACGCAAGGCCAACTTCGGCTCGTTCTGGCTGCACGGCTTGAGCCCCCTGGCTACTGGAGCCAAGCGCGACGCGGCCATAAAGTTTTTGCAGTTCATCACTTCTGCCGACACCGAAAAACTTTGGCTCGAGAAGGTTGGGGAACTCCCAGCCCGCCGCGCTTTGTTGCGCGACCCCAAGCTGAGCTTAGACCCGGTGTACGGGCCATTCATTATCAGCCTGTCCTACGCCAAGGCCACTCCCTTTGTAGACGAGGCCGCCCAGCGCACCGTGATGGTCAATGCCATCAACCGGGTGTTGCTGGAAAACGCCGACCCCGCCGCATCGCTGCAACAAGCTGCCGCCGAGGATCAGAAGATTCTCGACCAGTTTTGGAAATAGGTTTAACCTTTACCGCAGGGGCTTATCGCGGTTCTCTGATATTTGCCGCCCAGGGCGGCGGCAAAATATCCGATGAGCACAGTAAATAGGCCCAGGCTACCCCAAGATTCTTTGCGAAAACTGCTCTAATCGCAAGTCGAAAGCCTTGTTTTTGACTTGCGACTCGAGACCTGAGACAGTTCTTTACGGTCATTAACGCCCTATGAAACTCCGCTTCTCCCTCGCCACCCGTGAAGCCCTGTGGGCCTTCGCGTTCCTGGCGATTCCGCTGGCCTTCTTTTTGTTCATCCGCATTTACCCGGCGTTTCAGGCCCTGTGGCTCTCGCTGTTCGAGTGGAACGCCGACCCTGCCAAGCGGCACTATGTGGGCCTCGAGCACTACTCGCGTATGCTGGCCGATCCCACCTTGGGCAAGGCCCTGCGCAATACGGTGCTCTATACCGTGCTGGGGGTTCCGTTTCAGCTAATTTTAGGGCTGGCGGTGGCCTTGCTGCTGCAATCGGTGACGCGCCTGCGCGATTTGTTCCGGGCAATCTACTTCACGCCCTACATCACCCCGGCGGTAGCGGTGGCCTGGGTATTTAGCTGGATGCTCTCGCCCAACTTTGGCATCGTCAACGAGATACTGGGCTGGGTGGGCATCCCGGCCCAAAAGTTTCTGCTCAGCCCATCTCAGGCTTTGGTTACGGTGACGGCTATCGTAATCTGGCAAAACCTGGGCTTTCAGGTGGTGCTGTTTCTGGCGGGCCTCGAGAGCATCCCCCGCACCTACTACGAAGCCGCCCGCATAGACGGAGCCAGCCCTTGGGCAGTATTCCGCTATATCACCCTGCCCCTTTTGAACCCGGTGACGGTGTTCTCGGCGGTTATTGGCACGATTGGCTTCTTGCAGCTTTTTACCCAAGTGGTCAACCTCAACTTCACCGACCAGGGCGGGCCGGTGGGCAGCACCCTGACCCTGGCCCTGTACATCTACCAACTGGCTTTCGCCCGCTTCCAACTGGGCTACGCGGCGGCGGTGACGGTGCTCCTTTTTGCTATCATCCTGGTGATTACCTTGGTGCAGCTACGCATCCTGTCCAGAAGGGTAGAATATTGAAACGCCTCCCCACCATTCTGGCCTACATCGTTCTGGTTGTGGGTGGGGTGTTGATGGTGTTTCCCTTGGTTTGGATGCTCTTGACCTCGCTCAAACCGGCGGGGGAGTTGTTCAACCTCGAGGTGCTGCCGCGTGCGCCCACCCTGGACAACTACCGCCAGGTGCTCACCCAGACCGACTTTCCCCGCTGGTTCTTGAACAGCCTGGGAATAGCCGGAATCACCACGGTTTCGGTGCTGTTCTTCGACTCGCTGGCAGGCTACACCCTGGCCAAGCTACGCTTTCCCGGCAAGGAAATTGTCTTCGTGCTGATTCTGGCAACGCTGATGGTGCCCACCGAGATGCTGGTGATTCCCTGGTACGTCATGAGCGTGCAGTACGGCTGGGTGAATAGCTACTGGGGGATTTTGTTTCCGGGCCTGATGAGTGCCTTTGGGGTGTTTTTGATGCGGCAGTTTTTCCAGAGCCTGCCCTCCGAGCTGATGGATGCGGGCCGTATAGACGGGCTCTCAGAGTTTGGGGTATTTTGGCGGGTGGCTTTCCCACTGGTGCGCCCGGCCCTGGCGGCACTGGGCATCTTTACCTTTTTGGGCAACTGGAACGCCTTCTTGTGGCCGCTGGTGATTATCCAGTCGCCCGAGATGCGCACCCTGCCGGTGGGGGTGGCCCTGTTTTCCGGCGAGGCCAACACCGCCTGGCATCTGATTATGACTGCCAGCAGTCTGGCCGTGCTGCCGGTAGTGCTGGTGTTTCTCTTCTTCCAGAAGCAAATTATCGAGGGTGTGGTGCTGACCGGGGTCAAGAGCTGAGCTGGGAACCGCGCTCCAGAGGGCATTTTTACATATAGCAATTACACAATCCTGTACGTGCAATTGCAGATTTTCCTGGCGCAAGATTTGCCAATACTGAGTCCTGTGTGTAAAAATCCTTAGCCATTCGACCTGCATTTCTCGCATTTTTCTGCAATACTGACAGTGTGATGATGTAATGAACCCCGCTATTGCCAAAAAAGAAAAATCCCGTTGGCATCCGGTCTATGAACGCTACGTACTCGCGGAACAGTATCGCTTCGGCAAGGCGCACCTGATCGGATATTTTTTTGACTCCCTGACTGCCTACGCCCTCGAGCTTTCCCGCTTGGGGGTTCCCCATAGCACCGATGCGGTGCTGGCCTTGAAAACCCAGCGTCACCAAGCCCTGCCCAACTTCGATGGCAGCGCCGAAGACCCCTTCTTTGCCATCTACCAAGCCCTTCAAGCTGCCAAGGGAGCCGAAGTGGCGGGGGCTATGCGTCAGGGGTTGAGCCGCAACGACCTCGACATCACGGTGTTTAGAGCGTTCGTCAGAGATCGTGCACTGGACACCCTGGATGCCTTACGGGCCTTGCGCCAAAACCTGCTCGAGCTTTCCGAAGCCCACCAAGACACCCTGATGGTGGCCTATACCCATTACCGTCCAGCCCAGCCCACCACCCTGGGCCACTATTTAGCCGCCATAGAAAACCTGCTTTCGAGGGATCATAAACGCCTGTTTGCCGCGATGAAGACGGCGGATTGTTCACCGCTGGGCAGCAGTGCCCTGGCGGGTAGCCCCATGGCTGTAGACCGCCACCAACTGGCGCGGGAAATGGGCTTTGGCGGGGTGGTCGAGAATACCTACGACGGGGTATCGGCGGGGGACTGGGCCTTGGAAATTGCTGCTGGGCTGGCCTCCCTGGCTACCAGCCTGTCACGGCTGGCCAACGACTTGCTGTTCTGGGCCGAGCGCGGGGGTTTCGTGGTGGCCGACAGTCTGGTACAGGGTTCGTCCATTATGCCGCAAAAGCGCAACCCGGTGGTTTTGGAGCATATCCGGGCCTATTTGGCCCAGGTGCTGGGCGGCCCGGTGAGCCTGCAAGCCCTCAACCACAACACCCCTTTTGGCGACCTCAACGACCACTCCACCGGCGTGCTCGAGCCGCTCGAGCGCCTCAACCATGCCGCCAGGGGAGCCCTCGAGCTGATGCAAGTCACCCTGAGCGAAAGCACCTTCGTACCGGAAGCGCTGGCGGCGGGCCTCAAGGATGGCAGCGTGATGGCCTCCGAACTCGTGGACGTGCTCGTAACCCAAGGGTATCTGCCCCTGAGTGAGGCCCAGACACGGGTCAAGGCCCTGATGGCAGCCCTTTTCGAGAGTGGGCGCACCCTGTCCCAGGCCGAAGCCCCAGATTTCGTGCTGCACCTGGGCTTCGACGATGCGGCCCTGTTCAATGCCCTAGACCCTCGGCGTTTTCTCGAGCGCCGGGCGGTGCTGGGTGGGGTGGCTTCTAGCGCCCAGCAAAAAAGCCTGACTCTGGCCAAAAAGCGCCTTTACAACCACCGCCGGGCCCTCCTCAGCAAGCGTCGGCTGGTGCGGGCTGCTCGAGCGCGGCTGGCGAAAGATTGAAGGGTGCGAAGGGGAAAAGGCTAAAAGCAAAACACTAAAGGGGCTTAAAGCTACACCAGGACGGTATAATTGTCCTATTGAGAAATACCGCCTGGGACGTAGTTTGTGTTTTTGACTTTGAGTTTTTGGCGTTCAGCGTTTAGCGTTTGGTGCCTGGCCTTTAGCCAGCCCTTCCCCTGCCAGCACCTTCCGTACCGCTTCGGGGTAGGCCAGGTGCTCAACCTCGATAATCCGTGCTGCCAGGCTTTCCTCGCTGTCGCCGGGCAGCACCGCGACCTTGCGTTGCAACACGATGGGGCCGGTATCTATACCCTCGTCCACGAAATGTACGGTGCAACCCGACTCGCCCACTCCGGCTTCTAGCGCTTGTCTTTGCGGATGCAGGCCGGGAAAGTCGGGCAACAGCGAGGGATGAATATTGAGAATCCGCCCAGCCCACTCCTGCACAAACCTGGCAGATAGCAGGCGCATGAAGCCCGCCAGCAGCAGCAAATCTACGTGATGCTCGAGGAGCAGCTTGAGGGCTACCGCCTCGAAGCCCACCCGCCCATTTTTGGGCCAGGGCACATATTCAGCTTCTACCTGGGCCTGCACTGCTTTGTGTAGAGCTGGCGCATCGCGGTTGTCGGAGACTACCAACACTACGCGGCCCAGCCCGCCCTCAGGGGGAAAAGCCTGAAGCAAGGCTTCCAGATTGCTGCCGCGCCCACTGGCGAATACCGCGATACGAGCTGGACGATCTAGAGGAAAACTCATGTTCCAAGAATACGCCATGTCTGCAATTGCATCACTGGCGCGGTTTTTGTGGTCGGCTTGTAAGGGCAAAAGCAAAATGCCATAGCCGATAGTTACCCAAGCTCTACCTGTCGCATCTATGGGACGAACAAGCCGGAATCTGATACAGGGGCTGCTAGAAAATTCCTGCAAGGCAACACCTCCAGCGAGAGGAGGGATTACCCAACGGACTTTTTTACATTAGCTTGGGTAAAGAATAAAGGGTAAACTTTTCTAAATTTTTACCGATTATTAATATGGCCGATCTAGCCTTGAAAAGAGCAGTTTGTGGTTAATTGGTGGCGAAAATGCATAAAACCGCAGCAGGTCTTGATTTATCGTCAGTTAAACGGTAAACCTCTCTATGTTGACTGTGACCCTCCCAGATTTTTCGCTGGCCTCGAGCCTGCTGGTCAACTACTGGCCTGCGCTCAAGGGCAAACTGGTCGTGCCGCGTATAGGCCGTCCAGTAGCTGAGGTGTGGCTCGAGCCCAGGCGCAGAAACCTGGCTCTTCAGCCAGGTAAACCGGTGGTGCTGGATATCGAATACGGCCCGGAGTTCAGCATGTCGGTGCTGGCTGCTGAGGAAGATGCCGGACTGTGGAAACTGCGGCTGGTAGGGGGCAGTGGGGGGCTTTCGCGGGTGGTTTCGGCCAAGCTCTATCAGAACCGCCGGGCCTGTGACATCATCGCGGATTTACTCGAGGAAGTCGGGGAGAAGATAGGTGAACTAGCGCCGCAGCAGTTGGTTCCGCGCTGGCAGCGTCAGGAGGGGCTGGCCTATCAGGCCCTGGAGGCCCTGATGGTCAACCTCAACCAGACCTGGCACATGAATGTCGGGGGAGAGGTGTGGGTAGGCCAGGAAAACTGGGAGACCTATCCCGAGGTGGTTCGCCTGGGAGAGCCCCCCCAGGGACAGCCGAAAATTGCCCTGGCGGGGCTCGAGCCTGCCCTTGGCCCGAGGGTCGAGTTGCACGGTTATTGGGGAGAACAGCGGGGTCGTGTCGGCAAAGTAGACCGGGTGGTGCATTATTTCGAGGGGCATGTCTGGACAGAAGTGTATTGCTGGTAGAACATAAAGCTGTAAACCGCGATAGGGTGCCACAATTCCTGCATGACGAAGTCCAGAGGGGCTACCCTGGGAAGGAAGATAGCGGTGAAGAACTCATTTCTGTATAGTTGAATACTAATGGGGTACTGTATGCCTTTAAGCACGGATTTGGTGGAGTTGGCAACACGGATGATTCAAGTAAAGAGGCAAAGAAAAAGCGAAACGCTCACCTATAAAGCCCTAAAGACGCAGGGGGAGCCTCGATTTAGTGACCTGAGCGACTTAAAAACACGTGACCTTTACATTAGGGCGCATGAAGAAAATTGTCTTGAAGAGTTCTATATCAGAGCTAGAGATTGGCTTGCCATTTACTCAAGGATATTGTCGAATTTAGGAATTCGATGGGATGAAGGAAACTCTCAGGAAATAATCCATCTTATTAAGCAAGAACTAGAGAAAGATAAAACAGAAATCTCTGGTAAGCTGAAAAGCTACACATGGAGGGGGTCTAGCGAAATTTTGATTCAAACTGCCCAAATTAGTGCGCATGAAGAGTTGAATAATGAAGTTACCTTATTACGCCGACGCGAACGTCAATACCTTTTGTCATTACAGTCTCAGTTATCAGCCCCCCGATATTCTTCGGTGCTCGAGCATTGGAGTAAAGCACGAAATTTCTTCGACAATGAACCATTGGATTTTAAGAATGCTGCAAAAGAAGCAATCAGTGCTGTAGAAGCACTTGCTAAGCTAATTACGAATCAGCCAAACGCGACACTGGGAGAGGCGGTAAAGAAACTTGGTCCTCTGATACATCCTGCGTTGGGGAGGGCAATGAAAGGTGTTTGGGGATATGCAAGTGCTGTTCCTGGGGTAAGACATGGGGGGACAGCGCTGAGCAACGTTGCCGAGGAGGATGCAGGGTTTATCCTTGAATCCTGCGAGCTACTTATCAAGTACCTCCTTTCTAAGGATGTACAGATAAGGTAAACCAAAACGCTTTTTGATTATTCACTCCACTTGCTAAATCGGTTTTCTGGCCAAACCCTCGAGCAGCGGAGCCACCAGGGCCGTCCAGCCGGTCTGGTGGCTGGCCCCCACCCCGCGCCCGGTGTCTGCATGGAAGTATTCGTAAAAGAGCACCAAATCCTTCCAGTGCGGGTCATTGGCGTAGCGCTCCTCGCCGCCGTGGGTGGGGCGATGACCGCTGGAGTCGGGCAGGAAGAGGCTCGAGAGTCGCCTGGCAAGCTCCTGCGAGACTTCTTGTAGGTTCAGGAGTTGGCCGGAACCGGTGGGAAACTCCACTTTTAGCTCATCGCCGTAGAAATAGTGGTAGCGCTCGAGGGCCTCCACCAGCAGGTAGTTCACCGGCAGCCAGATGGGGCCGCGCCAGTTGGAGTTGCCACCGAAGAGGCCAGTAGTGCCCTCGGCGGGGTCGTAGGCTACGCGGTGCTCCATGCCGTCCACGTAAAAGGTGTAGGGGTGCTGCTGGTGTATTTTGGAAACCCCTCGAATGCCGTAGGGAGACAGAAACTCGCCCTCGTCCAGCAGATAGCGCAGGGTGCGCTCGAGGCGCTCCTTGTTAGGGATTGCCAGCAGGCGCTGCTCGGAGCCATCGGCAGTTTTGGGCAACATACAGGCGATGTGCCGGGCCAAATCGGGGCGGTTGGTCAGGAACCAGTGGAGGCGCTTTTGGAAATCGGGGAGACGGTCAATTACTTTTTGATCGAGCACTTCTACGGCAATTAGCGGTAACAGGCCCACCATCGAGCGCACCCGCAGGGGTAGATGTTCCCCATCCACGTGCAGTTGGTCGTAGTAAAAGCCGTCCTGGTCGTCCCATAACCCGGTTCCGCCCAAGGTGTTCATGGCATCGGCAATGGCCACGAAATGCTCGAAAAACTTGGAGGCCAAGTCCTCGTATACGGGGTCTTGGGCAGCCAGTTCCAGGGCCATGGAGAGCATGGTGGCGGAGTAAAAAGCCATCCAGGCCGTGCCGTCGGCCTGCTCCAGGTGTCCGCCGGTGGGCAACGGTTTGCTGCGGTCAAAAACTCCGATGTTGTCGAGGCCCAAGAACCCCCCGGAGAACAGGTTGTGGCCCTCCAAGTCTTTGCGGTTGACCCACCAAGTAAAGTTCAGCAGCAGCTTCTGAAAGACCCGCTCGAGGAATTTTCGGTCACGCTGGCCCCGCTCGCCGGTCATCTTGTAGACCCGCCAGGTGGCCCAGGCATGAACCGGTGGATTCACGTCGCCAAAGGCAAACTCGTAAGCCGGAAGCTGGCCGTTGGGGTGCATGAACCACTCGCGCAGAAAGAGCACCAACTGGTCTTTGGCGAAGTCGGGGTCTATTTTGGCGAAGGGAATCATGTGAAAAGCCAGATCCCAGGCGGCATACCAGGGGTATTCCCAGTTGTCGGGCATGGAGATAATGTCGCGGTTGTAGAGGTGAGGCCAATCGGCGTTGCGCCCACTTTTGCGTGAGGCTGGCGGAGGGGGTTGGGCGGGGTCGCCCTCGAGCCAATCTCGCACCGAATAATGATAAAACTGCTTGCTCCACAGCAGTCCAGCGTAGGCTTGGCGGGCCACTGTGGCGGCTTGGCCCTCGAGGTGGCCCAGACGCTTAGCGTAGAACTCCTGGGCTTCATGGATGCGCTGAGCAAACACCGCATCGAAGGTGGAGCCAAAGGTTTCTGCCGGGGCTTCGTTCTCGGCATAGAGACGCAGCCGAACGCTGATTTCCTGACCTGGGGGAACCTCGAGCTGGTAGTAAGCGGCAGCCTTGGTTCCGACGTTATCGGGGTTTACGGCCTGGGTTTCGCCCCCAATCACGTAGCGGTGGAAGGCATCTTTTACGTAGGGGTTGGTGTTGGGATAATTGTAGAGCCGCAGGGTGTTGGTTTCGTTGTCGGTAAATAAAAAATTCGGGTTGCCCTCGGCTTCCAGATAAAAGCGGCCTAGGTCGGCGTGCTCGGCAGCGAGGCGGTGGCCCTCGAGGTGGATATTGGGTTTGGGCCAGTAGCCTTCGCTGCTGCGCCCCCAACTCCAGGTGTTGCGAAACCAGAGGGTCGGCAGCAGGTGCAGTGTTGCGGCCTGGGAGCCACGATTGGCGATGGTAATCCTGACCAAAATGTCGTTTGGCCCGCCCTTGGCATACTCGGCATACACGTCCCAGTGGCCCTGGTCAAACACTCCGCTGTCGAGCAGTTCGTACTCGAGGCTTTCTTTACCCCGCTTGCGGTTTTCCTCGACCAGCTCGGCGTAGGGAAACTCGGCCTGGGGGTACTTGTACAGCGCCTTCATGTAGGAGTGCGAAGGGGTCGAATCCAGGTAGTAGTACAGCTCCTTCACGTCCTCGCCGTGGTTGCCCTCCGGCCCGGTGAGGCCGAATAGCCGCTCCTTGAGGATGGGTTCTTGGCCGTTCCACAGGGCCAGGCCAAAAGCCAGCCGCCCCTCGCGATCAGTGATTCCCAGCAACCCGTCCTCGCCCCAGCGGTAGGCCCGGCTCCTGGCGTGGTCGTGGGGTAGATAGCTCCAGGGGTCGCCGTACTCGGAATAATCCTCGCGCACCGTACCCCACTGCCGTTCACTCAGGTATGGCCCCCAGCGTTTCCAGTTGTGCTCTTTGGCAGCATCTTCACTCAAGCGGCGCTCTTCAGGGTTGGTCGGGGTGCGGGTCATGCGGACTCCTTTGGGATTTGGGCTGCTTCAGGGGTCGAGATAGGTTTTAGTACCTGCTGGTCTAGCCTCAGGGCTTCCCCCACGCTCCAGGCTTGAAAAGGACAGCCGTTGGGTTGATAGGGTTCATCACCATCGCTGATTTCGGGCAGATGACCTAGCCCTGCGGAGTTCAGGTGCTGCAAGAGCGGTTGCAAAAAGCGCCCTCGAGCCTCTTCCTTAACCTCTGTCGTATTTCCTTGTATCCGTACCCAGGCTTCCACAAATGGCCCCATCAGCCAAGGCCAGACCGTGCCCTGGTGATAGGCTCCGTCGCGCTCCAATACGTTTCCACCATAGTGCCCGCGATAGCCGGGCTCTTCTTGGGCCAACGAGCGCAGTCCCCAGGGGGTTAGCAGCCGCTCTTCGACTGCCCTAACCACCGCCACGGCTTTTTCGCTGTCGAGCACGGGAAACGGCAAGCCTCCCACCGCCAGAATCTGGTTAGCTCGGAAGCTCGAGTCCACCATACCAGCGATGTGATCCACGTCCACCACGTCGTAAAGATAACCGCCGTGGTCATACCAGAAGCGTTCCTGGAAGCTCCTCGAGGCTTGTTCAAAAAGCTGTCCCCAACGTTTGTTCCACCGACTCCCGATTTTGAGGACATTGAGCCACAGCGCTTGAACCTCCACCGGCTTGCCAATGCGCGGCGTGACCACCCAGTCGCCCACCTTGGCATCCATCCAGGTGAGTTGCAGGCCGGGTTCTCCGGCCATCAGCAGTCCGTCGGCATCGGCTTTGATGTGGTAGCGGGTTCCGCTGGAATAGCCCTCGAGTATGGCCTGTGCCGCACCTTGCAGCCGCCCCCGCACCTCGTCGTTCACCAACTCGCTGACCTTCAGAAAGTCGTGGACAGCGACTATGTACCACAAAGCGGCATCCACCGAGTTGAACTGGGGATGGTCGCCTTCGTCAGCGAAGCGGTTGGGCAGCATTCCCTGGGAGACTTGCGTGGCCCACTCGAGCAAAATCCCTTCGGCCTCGTTCAGCCGCCCACCCGCGAGGCACAGCCCGCGCAGCGCGATGAAGGTGTCGCGGCCCCAGTCGGTGAACCAGGGGTAGCCCGCGATGACGGTTTTGCCCGACCCACGCTGGACGATGTAGGCATCGGCAGATTTGTGCAGCCGTGAAGGAAACTTCTGGCGGCGCTCGAGTTCCGCTGCGCGAACCTGGACAAACTCGGCTTCAACTGACGAGGGTTTGAAGTTCTCGTCGGTACTCAAGAACCACGTTGCAGGCGAGGAGAGGTCGAACTCCAGAACTCCCGGCGAGGCCAAGTCCTCGGTCTCCTCGAAGCCTCGAGCCCACTCCTGGTCGTAGCGGAAGTTGCGATACCACTGGGGAGCATGGGCATATTTGCCGTTAGAGACTGAAATGATAGCAGGCAGCCCCTCGTACGGCCGCCAGATTACCCGGTTGCCAGCTACCTCAGCATCGAATCGGAACGCGCCATTCTGGTGGTGCAGGGCGTGATAATCGCGGCCCGAAATCAGCGGGCGGACGAAGAGTTTAGCGTTCGCTGCGCTGATGAGATTCCAGGATATCGCGGTGAGCGGAGAATCCTTCTTGACGAAGATTTCCTGTTCCACTAGTGTCCCGTCCGGCAGCGCGTAAACCCACTTGGGCCAGGGCTCGGGCTCGAAGGAGTCTATGTAACTGCTCCCCTGGGGATACACCACATCAGGTGCGTAGTGCTGCGAGGAGAGGAAAAACTTCCCAGCGGGGGTCTCTACCCAAGCTTCAAACCCGTTGACCAACATCACCCGGCCTGTGGGGGGGGTTTGTGCGACCAGCAACAGCCCGTGGTAGCGCCGGGTACGGATTCCATCCACCGTGCTGGAGGCAAAACCGCCCAGGCCGTCGGCCTCTAACCACTCCTCGTTCCCTGTCCAGGTCATATCCCCCTCCTTCGCAGCTCGAGCCGTGATACCTGCTGCACTTCGTAGCCCACCGCGCTATGAGAGCGATAGATTTCCATTGCCGTGAGCAAAGTGCCACTGAGCAGCACTGCTGTACCCAGCAGGAATAGCCCTAGCGCCAAAGTGGCAATCCAATCAGCCCCAAACGCTGCCAGGGCAATCACCAACATGCTCACGACATATAGCAAAACCGCGATAAAAACTAACAAAATTGAGTCACGCATCAGCTTGTGGCGCATCAAAAGTTCGGGCAGTTGGGCATCTATCTCCTCGAGCCGCTCCCCCAAGAACAGCCTAGGTGACGCTTCCACCCGCAGGCGCAGCAGCTCGAGGCGCTCCTTCACGAGCACCCGCAACCGGTCGTTGATGGCGGCATAGTGGGTCAACAGCCCGTTGAGGGTCACCGCGCAAGCCGTAACCATCACCGCTGGGGCCAGAATGAAGCCAATAGTGCGGGCAATCATTTCGGCATTCACAGGGTTCGCCTCCAGTTGTTCACCCCACGCCGGGAAAGGCTGGGCCGATGGCAGGGGCTAAACTCCAGGCTTCGCCGGTATCGCCTCAGGTTGTAGCGTAGAGGTAAAAGCAGGATCAAAGCCAGCATGGGCATACCTATTCCGAAGACCAGGCGGTCTCAAAGGACGGGTAAAGCGTCAGCCCGCCATCAATGTAGAGAGTCTGGCCGGTGATGTAGGCCCCCTCATCTGAAGCCAGAAAGGCGGTAGCTGCCGCCATTTCCTCGGAGGTTCCGGCTCGGCGCATGGGAATGTGGCTTTGCACCATCTCGCGCTTGATGGGGTCGTCAATCCAGGCCCGGTTGATGGGGGTAATGGTGGCTCCGGGAGCGATAGCATTGACCCGGATACCGCGCGAGGCATACTCCAGCGCCAGTGTCCGAGTCAGGTTAGCCATCCCGCCCTTGCTTACCGAATAGCCCAGGTATTTGGGCTTGGGGATAGTCTGATGAACGCTCGAGACGTTGATAATCACACCGGGCTGGTTGGTTCTTAGCCAGTAACTAACGGCTTCCCTGGCTGCCATGAAGGCTCCGCGCAGGTTGACACCGAGAACTTTGTCAAACTTGGATGTGTCGAGCATATCGGACTCAGCAGAAATCTGGATTCCGGCGTTGTTGACCAAAATATCCAGCCCGCCCAGTTCGTCTACGGTTTGCTGTACCATTCGCTGCACGTCGGCTTCCTTGGAGATGTCGGCCTGTACCTGCACTACCTTCACTCCACAACCCCTGGCCTCCTTGGCACACGTCTCGTAGTGGTGGATTTGCGCCTCGGTCTCGGCAGCATCGCCCATCAGGTAGTTGAGGGCTACATTAGCCCCTTCCTGAGCGAACCGTATCGCAATAGATTGCCCAATCCCCGAGCTGGCCCCCGTGACCAATACGTTTTTTTCTTTGAGTCCATTCATTACCGACCTCCTTATGCAACCCTATCAAGTTCGCTGTCTCGAGCCCCTTCTGCGAGAACCTGCCGTGCTCGGGCTTCCATACACTCCTGTTCTTCCTGCAATAGCTGTTCACGCTGGTACTCGAACTCGTGCAACACTTTGAGCATCTCGTTCAGACACGCCTAGCTACGAATGGCGGTCTTGCCGTACTCCTCGAGTAACCTCATCGCGTAGGCAGTAGGCCAGTCGGCTACCGTCCGGCCTTTTTCGGTTTTGACCAGCCAATACACCAGCTCGCTCTTGCTGAGAGCCTGGGCCAGATAGGGCTTCAGGCGAGCTTGCAGGTACTCGGCATACCACAGCGCCCATTCAGGGTCATCACCGCCGGTGCGAATGAAGGCTTTGTGGTGAGCCTGCCCGGCTTCGCGGAAAAGATCTGATACCTGCTGCACCTCGATCACGTTCATAGGCTCCATACAGGACACCTTAGGGCCCAAGCCTCACCGCCGCTTCACGCAAAGGTCACGAAAGGGTCACAGCTATCTGGGCTGGTCAGCCTGCTTTCTGGGCTTGAAGTATTGGGCTACAGCCGCTATAGTTATCAGTTGGCTGGGTCGAAAGACCTCGAGTTGTTGCTTTGGATTGTAAAAATATCCCTAAGTAGCGACCCTAACGGAGTGATTATGTTCGCAATCATCAAGACAGGTGGCAAGCAGTACCGTGCAGAAGCGGGAACCAAGCTGCGCGTGGAGAAGCTCGAGGCCAATCCCGGCGACACCATCGAGTTTGAGGCTCTGATGTTGGGTGGCGAGAATACCGTGCTGGGCAACCCTACCGTTGCCGGAGCCAAAGTGGTGGCTGAAGTGGTAGGCCAGGGTAAAGCCAAGAAAGTAATCGTGGCCAAGTTCAAGGCCAAAATTCACTACCGCCGCAAGAATGGTCACCGCCAGCCGTATACCGACATCGTAGTGAAGGAGATTCGCGCGTAGGTATCGCCGAAAGCTAAACGCCGAAAGCCAAACCTAGCTTTCAGCCTTTAGCCTTCAGCCTCCCGGAGGGACTTATGGCACATAAAAAGGGTTTGGGTTCAACCAAAAACGGACGGGATTCGCAGTCGCAGCGCCTGGGTGTAAAGCGTTTTGAGGGACAACAGGTGCTGGCGGGCAACGTGTTGGTGCGTCAACGCGGCACCAAGTTCAAGGCTGGAGCGGGTGTGGGGATGGGCCGCGACTTCACCCTCTTCGCCCTGACCGATGGCGTGGTAACTTTCGCCGACAAGGGTCGTATGGGCCGCTTCGTTTTGGTGAAGGCTGCCGAGCTTGCCAAGGCCGGAGATTGAACGGGCATTTTCGTAGGGGCGAGGTCTGCCTCGCCCCTATATTCATTGGTGGATAGATGTTCAGAGATACCTTGGAAATTACCGTTACCGCCGGGCGCGGAGGGGACGGCTGTATCAGTTTCCGGCGAGAGCGCTACATTGCCAAGGGTGGCCCTGACGGGGGAGATGGGGGTGGGGGCGGCTCGATTATCTTGCGGGCCTTAGACCAGGTGGACTCTCTTTCGACCCTATCCAAGCGGGTATACAAGGCTGAAAATGGCGAGCATGGTATGGGTAAGGGCATGTATGGCCGTGCAGGAAAAGACCTAACTATCGAGGTACCGCGCGGAACCAGGGTTTTCGACGCGGAGACCGCAGAGTTGCTGGCTGACCTAGTCGAAGAAGGCCAGACCCTGGTGGCGGCCAAAGGTGGTGAAGGGGGGCGGGGCAATCCCCATTTTGTCACCCCCACCCGCCAGGGGCCGCGTTTTGCCGAGGCTGGGGAAGCTGGGCAAAAGCGTAGATTGCGCCTCGAGCTGATGCTGCTGGCCGATGTGGGCCTGGTGGGCTACCCCAACGCGGGCAAGAGCAGCCTGTTGGCAGCCCTGACCGCAGCCCAGCCCAAAATTGCCAACTATCCCTTTACTACCCTGGCCCCTCAACTCGGGGTGGTCGAGCGTGGGGGTTCTGCCCAGCGCTTTACCTTGGCCGATATCCCCGGCATCATCGAGGGGGCCGCGCAGGGCAAGGGGCTGGGGCTGGAGTTTTTGCGCCACATCGCCCGGACTCGAGTGCTCTTATACGTGCTCGATGGCAGCAGCCAGCCCAAAGCCACCCTCGAGCTGCTGCGGGCCGAGTTGCGCTCCTACGACCCTGAACTGCTAGGGCGGCCCTCGCTGGTAGCCCTTAATAAAATCGATTTGTTGCTGCCAGATGAACTCGCCGAGCGCACTGCCGAACTGGCCCGACTGGGCCTGCCAGTGCTCCCGACCTCGGCAGTGGAGGGCCAGGGTCTGTCGGATTTGGTAGACGCACTGTTCGCCCTGGTCACAGCCGCTCCCAAACCCAAACTCGAGGCTCCCACTCCCCCCTCGCCCCAGCCCGACTACATCAAGGTCACAGAGGTGGAGGAAGGCGTGTACACGCTCGAGGCTCCCCAGCTTCAGCGTCATCTGGATCGGCTCAAGGGAGATGTTTTCGAGGCCAACGGCTATCTGCAAGACCTCTTCAAGCGCTACCGTATCGAAGCCGCCCTCAAGAGAAACGGGGTGCGGGCGGGCGACACGGTGCGGTTTGGGCAGCAAGAGTTCGAGTATATTCCTGAGGTGTAGATGTCGAACGTCCATTGTCTAACGTCGAACACCAAAGGCAAAACGCGAAATGCCCGAAGCCTGAAGCCCAAGGCTAAAAGCTTATTTGTGTCCAGAACGCTGATTCTTGCCAACAGGGTTTTGGCATCCCAGATGGGAACAGGGTTTTCAGTTTTTAGCGTTCGACATTCGGCGTTCGGCGTTTAGCATCTCTTTATGCGACTTGGTATTTTTGGTGGCTCTTTTGACCCCATCCACTGTGGGCATTTGTTGGTTTGCTCGGAAGCCTGTGAAGCATTGGCTTTGGATCAGATACTCTTGATTACCACCGCTCGTCCAACGCATAAACTTCCTATCGCGCCACCGGAGGCCCGGCACGAGATGGTGGTGCTGGCAACGGCAGACGACCCTAAGCTGCTTGCCAGTAGGCTCGAGCTAGACCGTCCGGGGCCGAGCTATACCGTAGATACCCTCGAGCAGATTCACCACGAGTACGCTCAGGGCCAGCCTTTGCCTTCCGACTCTCTAGAACTCTTCTTCATTACCGGGGCCGATGCCTTTAACGACGTGGGAACCTGGCATCAGGCTGCCCGTCTGCCCGAACTGGCCCAACTCGTAGCCGTCACCCGTCCGGGATATACCTATGCTATAGACCCTTTTTTCATAAACCGTGTAAAAACCCTGGAAATACCCGGTTTGGAAATTTCCAGCAGTATGATACGCTCACGTTTACACGAGGGCCGTACCATACGGTATCTGGTGCCTCGGTCGGTGGAGGACTACATTGACAAACACCGTCTGTACCGTTGATTTGTCGGAGCGAGTGCAAAAGCAGGTCAGCGCCGAACGCTTCGCTCATATCTTGCGAGTGGCCGATTTGGCGGCTGAGATTGCCAGAGTCAATGGTCTGGACGAAGAAAGAACCTATCTGGCAGCCATTTTGCATGATGCGGCCAGGGATTTTTCGGCAGAGCAGCTCATCGCGCTGACCCCACCGGAAAACCAGGTGGAAAAGGCCCACCCCCTGGCTCTGCATGGCCGGGCTTCGCGGGTGGTGGCCCAATCTTGGGGTGTAGAAGACCTCGAGGTGCTGGAGGCCATCGAGGGACACGTCTACGGGGTAACCCCCGAGCACCCCATCGGCATGGCGGTGTATGTGGCCGATGTGTCTGAGCCGGGGCGCGGGGTCAATGCGGAAATTCGTGAGCTAGCTTTGAGGGGAAAGCTGCTCGAGGCTTACCAGCAGGCCGTAGTCAGTAAGGTAACGTACCTGCAAAGCAAAGGGATTACCCCGCATCCCCGCACGATGAAGGCTTATCAGAAACTGACGGCTTCCAAACGCACGATGGTCGGCTCCGGGTCGCGGAATTCAGCCCGGAAATAACCCTCAATATTGGTAGGGGCAGACCCACTGGTCTGCCCTTTTTGTGTCGGGGTCGGCAGCGCCAGGGGCGAACACAAGGTTTGCCCCTACAAACATCTTCGCTCCAGGAGGGCATTTATTGATAGCCCGTGATGCACTTGACCTTCCCGGAACCCGGCCGCCTGACCCCCGAACCCTACTTCGCCTTGCCCTGGTTGGCAACGGCTTGCATCTGCTTGGCGATTTCTTCCTGGTCGCCCAGATAGTAGTGGCGGAGGGGCTCGAGGCGCTCGTCTAGCTCGTAGACCAGAGGGATGCCGGTGGGAATATTAAGCCCCACGATTTCGTTGTCGGAGATGCCGTCGAGGTATTTCACCAGTGCCCGCAGACTGTTGCCGTGGGCTGCGATGAGCACCCGCTGGCCCTGACGCACTGCTGGGGCGATGTTATCTTGCCAGTAGGGCAGAAAACGGGCTACGGTGTCCTGTAAGCACTCCGTAAGGGGCAGGGTATGGCTGTCCAGGTCGGCGTAGCGTGGGTCGTGGCCGGGGTAGCGCGGGTCGCTGGCTTCCAGGGCCGGGGGCCGAGTGGAGTAGCTACGCCGCCACTCGAGCACCTGTGCCTCGCCATACTGGGCTGCCATCTCGGCTTTGTTTAGACCCTGCAAAGCCCCGTAGTGTCGCTCGTTGAGCCGCCAGGAACGGTGTACCGGAATCCACAGCAGGTCGGTATCCTCGAGGGTAATCCACAGCGTCCGCAGCGCTCGTTTGAGCACCGAGGTAAAGGCCACATCGAAAGTGAAGCCCTGCTCCTTGAGCAGTTGCCCAGCCTGATGGGCCTCGGCAACCCCGCGCTCACTCAGGTCTACATCCGTCCAACCGGTAAAACGGTTTTCCTGGTTCCAGGTGCTTTCTCCGTGACGCAACAATACCAGCTTGTGCATGACATTGGCCTCCAACGCATTCAGGTTACTACACGTGGCGATGAGCGATGGGGGACAAGCCGAAAGCCGGATGCCAGACGCTAACAGCTAAAGGCACAGAGCAGAGGGCAGAGAACTAAAAGCTGAAAGCCCAAGGTCGAAGGCAACAGCAAAAGACAAGAGGGTCAAAAGCTACATCAGGACAGCATAATTGCTCTATCGAAGAACATCGTCTGGGACGCGATTTTATCTTTACTTAGCTGTCCTTACTTTTGCACCCGAATCTCGAATACGTAGGGCCAGAGCTTGCCGGTCACGAAAAGCTGGTCGTGCTGCGCGTCGTAGGCGATGCCGTTGAGCACGGCGTTGGGGTCGGGGGCTTGTACCAGCAGAGCCAGCCCGGTGAGGTCTAGCCAGGCTTCGACCTTGCCGCTGCTGGGGTTGATGATGGCGATGCGGTTGGTCTGCCAGACGTTGGCGTAGATTTTACCCTTGATGTACTCCAGCTCGTTGAGCTTCTCCACCGGGATTCCATCGGCCCTCACGGTGAGGGTTTTGACTACTTTGAACTTCGCGTCACGGAAGTACAGTTTGGCTGAGCCATCGCTCTGGATGAGGTTTTTACCGTCGGTGGTGAGGCCCCAGCCCTCGGTGTTGTAGGTAAAGCTGCCCACCGGCTTGAAGCCCAGATCGTAGATGAAGCCCTCGCCATTTTGCCAGGTCATCTGATAAAAGCGGTTCTGGAACAGCGCAATACCCTCGCCGAAGTATTTGGAGGGGAGCGCGTGGCGCTGGACGACCTTGCCAGTTTTGAGTTCGACCTTGCGAATCTCGGACTGCCCGTTGAGGCCGGTTCCTTCGTAGAGGTATCCACCAAAGTAGAACAATCCCTCGGTAAATGCGCTGGTGTCGTGGGGGTAGCTCTGGACTACCTTGAACGAATAGACCGGCACGCTTTCGGCGGACTGGGCCAGCGCCGACCCCCAAAAGAGAACAAAGCAAAGCAAAAAGGCACGCATAGCTCTACGTTATCCTAAGCCGCCGAGTCTGGGTGAGACAGCAGTGAAGCCAGGTTTTCTCTCAAAGTGACCTGAAGCTCCTCGAGGGTTTGCGTCGCGTCCAACACCACAAAGCGCTCGGGTTCAGCTTTGGCTAGCTCGAGGTATCCCGCTCGCACCCGGTGGTGGAATTCTAGAGGTTCGCGCTCGAGACGGTCGTGCCCTGCAAAGCGGGCCAGGCCCACTTCGGGAGGGAGGTCGAACAGGAACGTTCGTAGCGGACGGACATCCTGCACTGCGCCCCGCGCTACATCCTTGAGCCACTGCAAGTCCAGCCCGCGCCCATAGCCCTGATACGCTAGCGAGGAGTCCAGCCAGCGGTCGCACAGTACGATTTTGTCCGCTTGCAATGCCGGGCCAATCACCTTCGCCAGGTGTTCGGCGCGGTCGGCGGAGTAGAGCAGGTATTCGGCCTCGGGGCTCATGTGGGACTGGTGCAGCACCAGTTGCCGGATGCCTTGGCCGAGTTCGGTTCCGCCGGGCTCGCGGGTAGAGGTTACTGGATGCCCGTTTTGCCCTAGCCATTCGGTCAGCAACTTTACTTGAGTGGACTTGCCCGCACCCTCGGGGCCTTCAAAGGTCAGGAAGAGGCCGCTCATAACCCCGTCGGGTGATCCAAAAACACCCAAGGAATCCCGAACTCGAGTTCAATCCGCTGGGCCAGGGCCTTTACCCCGAAGGTCTCGGTGTCGTAGTGCCCGGCGTAAATCACGTTCAGGCCCAGCTCGAAAGCCTGGTGAAAGTGAGCGTGGGAGGGCTCGCCGGTGATAAAAAGGTCGCAGCCCAGAGCCTTGGCATTCTCCATTTCGCCTGCCGCAGCCCCGGAAATGACCCCCACCCTCGAGACCTCTTCCGGCCCACCCTGATGCACTAAGACCTGCATCCCGGTGAGCTGGCCCAGCTTGTCCCCCAGGGCAGAGAGGGTCTGGGCCGGTTCCAGCCGCCCGATGAATCCTATGGGGCCATATTTGGCAACTACCAAGGGCTCGAGGTCTAAAAGCCCGAGTTCATTGGCAATCACTGCGTTGTTGCCTACCTCGGGGTGCGCGTCTAGGGGCAGATGGGCGGTGTAGAGGCTGATGCCCCCGGCAAAAAGGGTCTCGAGGCGCTTTTTCTGATAACCCACGATTGGGAAGGGCTGCCCCCACCACAACCCGTGATGGGTCAGGAGGAAGTCCACGCCTTCCTCGAGAGCTTTCTCGAAGGTGGCTTGGGCTGCGTCCACGGCGGCTCCAACTCGACTGACTTGGGCTTTCCCCTCGATCTGGAGGCCGTTCATTGAGGGGTCTTTGAACTCGGATAGCTTGAGAAAGCTGTTCAGCCAGCCAACCAGAACGTCGCGGTGCATATGCACGAGTTTACTGGTAATTCTTGGCCTATACTGCCCTTTCGAGGAAACCGCCCATGAAGTCTTGGATTATCGCAATCGTGTTACTGGGGGCCGCGCTGGCCCAGTCGGATGAAAAAAAGCTCTGGGAAAGCCAGGCGGTAGATTTTGTCTCGAGCTTTTTGGGCGAGAGTTCTCGCTTAGGAACAGACAATCTCAACTATTACTGCTTGGGCAGTTCACAGCGCAAAGCGGGCAGCGACCTGGGGGCAGTGACGTACTACACCCAAGTCAGGGCCGTGCGGGTTAGCGCCGAAACCCGGAGGGTGACCGCTATGGTGAGCACCAGGCTGCCGGGTGGACAAACCGTCAATGGGCAGTGGACGTTCTCGGTGAGCGTAGGCTCGGCAGCAATCCCCACCCCCTATGGCTTTTGCATGAAGAAAGTATCCTCTGCCGGGTAGGGTAGGCTACAGCCCCAGGGCCTGACGGACTTCTTCCACCTCGTTCCAGGGAATGCTGTCAAAGCCGCGTTCTAAAGCACGTTCGTGCCCCTTGCCGGAAAATAAAAGGGTGTCCCCCGGCCCCGCCTGTTCAACAGCCCAACGTATCGCTTGGTGGCGGTCTGGAACCAGAATGTAGCGCTGGGGGTCGCCGTGGGCCTGGGCCATAGTGTGCAGGATAGCCTCGAGCGGCTCGGTGCGGTAGTCTTCCTCGGTGAAAATGGCGAAATCCGCGAACTGGGCTGCAACTTGACCGATGCCGGTACGCCGTGAGGGGTCTTGGTTGCCCGCCGCCCCGATAACCACGATTAATCGGCCCTTGGTGGTGGGGCGCAGGGTCTGAAGCACCGCTTGCAAACTGGCCCCGGTGTGGGCAAAGTCCACGATGGCCCGAAAAGGCTCGGCCTGCACCAGCTGCATCCGGCCCCGAACGCCGGGGAAGTTCTCCAATAACCCTTCCAAGTCTTGTAACCTCGAGGCTTCAGCGGTCAGGGCAGCCAGCGCAGCCAGCACATTGGAGACGTTGAAACGGCCAATCATGGGCACTTGAACTTTGAGGTAGCCTTGCGGAGACTTCACCGCGAAGCTGAGCCCTCGAGACTCCTCCACAATGTTTTCGGCCCGCCAGTCGCCCCGGTCTCCATATGTCCAAGTGTTCGCCCAACCCTTTAGGGTTTTTGTCCATTCGTTATCCGCGTTCACCACGCGGAACTTCGAGCGCTCGAGCAGTTTTCTCTTCTCGTTGAAGTAGTTCTCCAGGCTGCCGTGAAAGTCGAGGTGGTCTTCGTAGAGGTTGGTGAACACCCCGACTTGGTACTCCAGACCCCGTACCCGCTCCAGAGCCAGCGCGTGGCTGCTGACCTCCAAAGCTGCCCACTCACACTTCGCCTCCACGAACTTGTGCAAGATTTCCTGCACCTGTGGGGCTTCCGGGGTGGTGAAGTGACCGGGAAGAATTAGCTCCTCGTTCCCGGTTTTGATGCCCACCGTAGAAAGCTGCCCCACCGGGGGCTTGATCGACTGCAACAGGTGATGAATCAGCACTGTGACGGTGGTCTTGCCCTTGGAGCCGGTCACCCCGATGAGCTCGAGTTTTTTCCCTGGATAGCCCCAGAAAGCCGCACTCAGGTCGGCAAGAGCGGCTCTTGCGTCGGAAACCTTCAGATAGGGGACAGGCAAATCTAAATCTCGAGTCCCCACCACCGCTACAGCCCCACGTCCCAGGGCCTGTGGAATGTAATCGTGTCCGTCCAGGGGCGCTCTCGAGGGCAGCGGCACGCCCGCAATGGCGACAAACACAAAGCCCGGTTGAACCAGCCTGCTGTCGTGGGTCACCCCGCTGACGCTCAGGGCTGGAGCACTTTGACCAGAGGGGGCGAACAATTGGGATAGGGTAGTCACTGCGTCATTATTGCTTGCCAGGAGAAGCGTTCTCTAGCGTCGGGTTTTGACCCAGGTAACTCCCAGCAAGGTCAGGAGAATTACGGCTAGCAAGACCACCCCGGCCCACTCGGGTTGTCCCACGCGCACGCTGCTATAAGCCAGGATAAAAGCCAGCAGCACACCTACCAGCATCCGGCTATCCCCGATTAAAAGGTCGTAGAGCACCTTCATCATGCCTCCTGAGCCCGGCGCTGCCGCAGCCAGACCACCATGCCCTGCGTAGCCAGCAGGAATATCAGCAGCAAGCCAAGCAAAACCAAATCGGCACCGGGCCACACCACCCCGAGCCCTTCCCCGCTCCAGAACACTCCAAAGCTGCTCAAGCCCAGACCCACCACATATTTGAGGGTGTTTTCGGGAACCCTGCTAAGGGGCTTATGGGTAATAAAACCCACTCCTACCACCAGCACCAGCGAGGCCAGGGCTCCGACGATAGCCGAGAGCAGGGGGTTTTCCGTGGCGGTCTTGAAGGCCGCACTCGAGCCAAAGGCAATCACGATGAAAGCCACTTCCAGCCCCTCCAGCAGCACCCCCTGAAAACTCACCACCTGGGCCTCGCGCTGGGCATGGGCGGCTTTTTGCAGGTGACTGGTCTCGGCGGCGAAGGCTTTCTCCTCGTCGTGCAAGGCCACAAAGCCCGCGCTGCGCAAAGTGGCCTTGGAGAGCCAGCGCAGCCCAAATAGCAACAAGAACAGCCCGATGATGATCTGAAGAACACCCTTCAAAAAAACCAGCTTGGCTAGGGCCAGCCCCAACACCGCCACCGAGACTGCCAACACCCCCAGGCCCAAGAAGGTGCCGCGCAAAGCGGGTCGCCAGCCCACCGTTAGGCCCGCCGCCAGCACGATGGTAAGGGCTTCGACCCACTCTACCGAAGCCGCTAAAAAGGTAGTCAGCGTGATAATCCAGTTCATTCGTCTCCTTCCGCGAACACGAACAGGTGATCGGGGTGCGGCTCGAGCCAGACCCGCTCACCGGCTTGCAGACGCTGGGGGCTAGGAGCCTGCACCAGCGTAGCGTCTTCCAGCATCAACCAAGACTGGTAGTGTTGGCCCTGATAGGCACAGTGGCTGACCACGGCCAGCAGGGCCTGAGGGTGGGGCTGGTGGTGCAGGCGCAGGGATTCTGGGCGGAAATATACCCGCATCCGGCCCGTGCGTGCGGCTTGCTGCTGCACCACCATAGTATTCAGGTGCAACCTTAGCCCTTCCTGATAAGCCTCGAGCCCACCCTGGGCCCCAGTAAAGCGGGCCACGAAAGGATGCGCCGGGCGGTGGTAGACCACCTCGGGCCGGTCAAACTGTAAAAGCTGCCCCTCTCGCATCACCCCCAGTTTATCGGCCAGGAAGAAGGCTTCGCTCTGGTCGTGGGTGATATAGAGCGCAGTGATGCTGTGCTGATGGGTCAAACGGGCAATCAGCAGGCGCAGCTCCTCGCGCAACTGGGCATCAAGGTTGGAGAGGGGTTCGTCGAACAGCAGCACCTGGGGATGGCTGGCAATAGCCCGTGCCAGGGCCACCCGCTGCTGCTGCCCGCCAGAAAGCTGGTGGGGCAGGCGCTGGGTCAGGGCCTCCAGGCCAACCCCCTCGAGGGCTTCTTGGGCCAGTTCGCGCCAACTCCCAAGCCGCCGCTCACGCAGGGGCAGGGCTACGTTTTCCAGCACCGTGAGGTGGGGCCACAGGGCGTATTCCTGAAAAACCATGCCCAAGCGACGAACCTCCGGCGGCAGGTGCAAACCAAGCGCAGGGGCTTCTACCAACTCCTCCCCCCGCCAGATTGCTCCTCCATCAAGGCGTTCCAGGCCCGCTACCGCTCGCAGCAGGGTGGTCTTGCCCGAACCCGAAGGCCCCAATAGCACCACGAACTCTCCGGGCTGTGCGGTCAGGCTCACCCTGTCCAGCGCTTTCACCGAGCCAAAGCACTTGAAGGCGGCTTCAATGTGAATGCTGCTCATTGAGCCTCCGTTGCCAGTTGGGGGGTAAAAGCCGTGTCACCACCGCGCGTATGAGCCACACTGTCCCCACCACAATCGCCACCGCCACCACCTCGAGGGCTGTGGAGAGGCCAAAATCGAAGTTGTGTACTGACTTGAGCAGGGCCACCGCCAAGGGCGGCTGACCCGGTGGGTAGAGCAGCTCGGAGGCAGGCAGCTCGAAGACGATGCCGCTAGCAGCCAGCAACCAAGCGTAGAGCAGGGGTTGGGCCAGCAGGGGCAGGGTAATCCGCCGCAGCACCCCCAGCCCCGAAACCCCGTGCACCCGCGCGGCCTCGCCCAGGCTATGGTGAAGCTGAGTTAACGGCCCTAGCAGGATACGGCTGCTGCTAGGCATTGCACCGGCGGCATAGGCCATGCCCAAGAGCAGTGACGTGCCATAGAGCGGGAGAAAGGGCTGATTGTAGGCAAAGATATACCCCGCCGCCAGCACCAGCCCTGGCAGGGCCAGCGTACCTAACAAAACTACGTCCAGGCCGCGGGCCAGCCTCGAGCCACTGCTCAGCACGCTAGCCAGTACCAGAGCCAGTACCAGTGCGGTAGTAGCTGCCAGCCCCGCCAGCATCCCTGAGTAGGTCAGTGGCCCCAACAGGTCGCCCTGGCGCAGCACGGTCTGGTAATTGTCCAGACCCAAGTTGGCCCAGTTCAGGCCGTCGCCCAGAACCTTGGTGAACGACATGAATACCGTCGCCAGGGCGGGTATCGCCAGTGCCACCAGTCCCAGCAGCCCCAGCGAGAACCAGGCTACAGCCTTGCCATAGCCCCCCAGTACCACCCGCCTGGCCAGGCGGCCCCGCCCCGATAGCACGGCATAGGCCGCCGCCCGGCGATTGACCCTGGCCTGTGCCCACACCGCAATCCCAGCTAGGGCCAGCAAAATCCAACTGCTGGCGGCAGCTAAGGGAAAGTTGAGCGGGTTGGCATAGAGGGCACGATAGATGGAGTAGGTCAATAGGGGCACGTTGGAACTGGCTCCCAAGGTGGCCGCCACCCCAAAATCCGAGAGAGCTTCGGCAAAGACCACCGCGAAGGCTGCGGCAATGGCTGGTAGCAGCAGTTTTGCCAGCAGCAAAGTGGCCTGCCCTCCGCGTATCCCATGTACTTGCGCAGCTTCCTCGAGTTCGCCCCCGATGGTGTTCCAGGAGGGGGCAATCGCCAGGTAGGCAAAGGGTATATGTTTCACTGCCAGTACCAGAGCTACCCCGATGGGGCCAGAAAAAGCCGCCTCGAGCCAGCCCCAGTGTAGCCCGGCTTGGTTGAGCAGCCCCCCGTGCTGAGTCAGCACCAGCCAGCCAATCGCCAGCAGATACGAGGGGGTGAGGAGCAAAAGCCAGACCGCCCCATCTACCAACCGCCGCACCGAAAGGGTGGTGCGCTGGGTCAGCCAGGAGACATATAGCCCCAGCCCCACCGCCAAGGCCCCGCTGGAAAGGCCAATTGCCAGCGAGTTGAGCACGCTCTGTAGGGCATAGCCATCGAGGGCCTGAGCAAAGGCGGCAAGGCTAAAACCCTGACCCGACTGCCCGAACAAACCTGGAAACACCGCCAACAGCAAAAAGCTCACCAAAGGATAGACCAGCAGCAGCAAAATCGCAGCCAGCCCGGTACTCCCCAGTGCAACTCGAGCCAAAAGCCGACCTGCCCCCATGGGGGCGGGTCGGCGGTGCAGGGTACTGGCTCGAGCCATCAGCGCACGATGGTGTTGGTAAACCAGGTGTTGATTTCGCCCTCGCGCGATCCCCAAACTGTGGGGTCAACGCTCTGGTACTTGATGCCGATCAGGGGGGTTACGGCGGCGCTGGGCTTTAGACCCTCGAGCAGCGGGTAGTAGTTGGAATCGCCACCCGTATCGCCCGAGAGCATCACTTTCTGTCCCTCTGGTGAGAGCACGAACTCCACGAACTTCTTGGCTGCTGCCACCACCTCCGGGCTGGCCTTGGCGTTGATACCAATGCTGCCCGGCAGCAGGCTAACCGGTTCGGGATAGGCCAGTTGCACCGGCTCTTTTTTGAGCACTGCTCCGATCCCTGCGGAACTCTGCACGATGGCGATGCCGATGGCTCCGCTGTACAAGGCCTTAAGGGTCACACCGTTGGTATCGAATACGTGTAGCCCGTTGGCCTTGAGCTGCTCGAAGTATTTCTTGCCTCCCGCCTCGCCACCCTGGGCCTGCAAAACCCCGGCCACCAGGGGATAGGTGGGGCCAGAGATGGAAGGATTGTTCATGCCCACTAGCCCCTTGTATTCGGGCTTGAGCAGGTCCCTCCAGGAGCGTGGAGCTTTGTCAGCAGGAACCACCTTGGTATTGACTACCAAGACCCCGGCAAAAGTCGCCGAGACCGGAATATAAGATTTGTCGGTGGGCAACAGGGCCTTGCCCATGGCGTTCCAGTTTACCTGTGGAGTCCAGCCCTTCAGTAACAACCCCTGATCGGCCAGTGAGCGCATGGCCTCGGCCCCATCGAACCAGACCAAACCCCACTGGGGGTTTTGTTTTTCGGCCTCGACCTTGGCGACCAGAGGGCCAGTGCTGAGGTCTACAAGCTTAGTCTCAATGCCGGTAGCTTTTTGAAAAGCGTCCACCACATCCTGGTCGTAACCCTGGGCCGAGTACACCACTAGGGTAGGAGCAGCCAGGGCCGAGCTTAGGGCGGTCAGGGCGGTTAAGGCGAGTAGGGTCAGAGATTTCATGGGGCTTTCCTCCTGGGTTAGAAGCCTTTCTCTCAGGAAGCTATCGCCGCAGTGTCAGATAAGCGTAAGGTGGGCTCGAGGCAACCCCCTCAAAATTGAAACTGCTCACCGCCTGTATGGGGTGAGCAGTTTTTGTGGAGTCATCAGGCCGAACGCAATACTTCGGTGACGCGCTTGGTGCTGGCAGCTCGAGCCATTCCTACGGCAATCAGGGTAGCCATGAAAGCCGCTACCAACAAAGTGCCCAGGTATATCCAGGGCAGGGCCAACTTTTCGGGGGCGGGGTCGAACACCCCGTCTAAGAGTTTGACCAAAAACTGAGCTACCCCCAACCCAATCAGCAGGCCCGCCAAGCTACCGGCTCCCACCACCACCAGGCTTTCACTCCAGATAAAAGCCCCCAGCTGGCTGCTGTTGGCTCCCAGCGCGCTCAGCACCGTGAAATTGCGGCGGCGCTCGGTCAGGCCCAGCAAAAGCACCAGCCCGGTGGCCCCCGCCAGCAGCAGCACCGCGAAGCCCAGCTCGAGCCGCGATAGTCCGGCCACATTGACCGCCGTGAGGCTCGAGGCGATGCGTTGTTGTACCTGGCTTAGCTCCGTGACCCTTGCACCGGGCAAGTTTTGCGCCAGCGCTCGGGCCTTGGCCGCAACTTGTTGGCGGTCGCCGCTAACCCTTATCAGCGCCACCTCGGCTGTACTTTGGTGGGTCTGCTGGGCGATGTAGTCGGCGTTGGCAAGCAAGAAGGAGTCTTTGGGGGCGGTAGGAAACTCCCGCACGATGCCCACGAAGGCGAAAGATACCACGTGGTATTGGTGGTCGCGGGCATCTACCAGCCGCAAGCGCACCGGGTCGCCCAGCTTGAGCTGGTAGTCGTTGACGGTTTCCTGCGAGACGAAGAGCCCATCTGGCCTCGAGCGCAGCAGCAGCAGGGCTTGTTGGGCCGTAACCCCGATGAAGTAGGCATTCACCAGCTTGGTGGCCTGGGTGAGGTGGGCTGGGTCTATCCCGAAAATATCCTGTAGGTCGTTGCCTACATAGGCAAAGCGGTGCTGAAGAGGTTCGACTGCGGCCACGCCGGGAATTGCCCGCAGGGCCTCGAGCTGGCTGCTGGCCGGGCTGGCGGTAGTGCCGCTGACGGCGACATCCGCACCGTTGGTCAGCAGGGCATCCACCCGCGACTGTCCCTGGTAGGTGGCATTGAAAATCGAGGTGGAAACCGCGAAGGCCACCGCCAGGGCTGCCAGCACCGCGCCCCTCGAGAGCAAACCGCGCTGGCGCTCGAGGGTAGCCGCCACGGTGGGGGCCAGGTTGCCCGCCAGGGGCCGCAGCGCGGGGGTAAAGGCCCGGCGGCGCAGGGCCCACTCCAGTAGCCGCACCGCCAGCAGGCTAGTGCCCACCCACAGGGCCAGGGGGGCGATAAAGGCTTCGTACTGCACGCTGGATTTGGCGACTCCTTCGGGAGCGAGTACCAGTTGGTAGCCGCTGGCAGCACTGCGCCAGAACAAAGCCGCTGATACCGCCAGCAGGGCCACATCTACCCACAGGCGTTGCCATAGGGGAACCCCGCTACGGCCCACCCTTTGACGGGCCACGCTCACGGTCTGAGTACGCAGGGCTGCCAAGGTGGGCAGCAGCACCGCCGAAAGGGCCAGCAGGATTCCCAGACCCACTGCCAGCAAAGTCCAGACCGACCCTAGGCTCGAGCCCACAGGCAAGGCCAGATATTGAGCCAGCCAGGCCAGCCCCAGCCCCAAGATCACCCCGGCGATAGACACCGCAGCAGCCTCGAGGGAGGCCAGCCGCAGCACCCGCCGCGTGCTGGCCCCCCGCACCCGCAGCAGGGCAATCTCGCGGCGGCGCTCGGTGCCACTGGCTGCCGCCACTGAAAGGGTCAGGAGAGCTGCTAAAATTGCCCCCGGAACCCCCAGAAACAGGAAAAGGGTTTGGGCGTAGAGGGCATCGGCCCGCACCCCGTCCAGCCGTGCCGCCAGATTATCCCCCACCACTGCGCTGCCCGCCAGCTTGACCTCGAGGTTGTTGGCGAGTTGGTGCACCTGCGAAAAAGCTACTCTGGGATTGTTCGCCAGCTTGGCCGAGAGCCGCACGTGCAGTTGTTGGCGCACACTATCCGGCCGCACCACGCGCTGGGGATCAAATAGCTGATGCCACTGGGCCTGTGGCAGCAGTAAAACGTTGTCGGGCGGAGCTTGCGGGGCCAGACCTTTGGGTGCGCCTACGGCCTGGAACAGCGAGTCGGCCTCGGGTAAATCCACGATGCCCGCGACCTGCACCTGTACTGGTGGCAGCCCCAGGCGGTTGATGGTAATGGTGTCACCCACTGCGGCGTGCAGATTGGCGGCGGTCTGTTGGGCCAGCAGTACCCCGGCAGTGCTGCCGATTAAGGGGCGAATCTCCTTGGGGAAGGCCGTGCGGTAGGTGTTGGATATGCCCAACACCTTGCCCGCCCCAGTGGTCTGCACGGTTGTGCCGGTGCTAGCACTAAAGCCCGCCACGTCGGCATAGCCCACTGGTTCCAAGGCCCGCGTCCCGGCCATTTGGGTGGCCTGCGCGACGGTGTTTATATCTGCGCTGGGTGACAACAAAATCTGCCAGTCCACCGGCACATTCTGCACCGCTCGAGCAGTCATGGTGGCGGTGCTGGAGGTGATAAAAGCTCCCAGGCAGGCCAGAAAGGCCACCGTGAGGGCCACCCCCAGCGCAGCTCCCCAGATGCGTAAGGGCCGCCGGGAAAGCAGCCCACTAAACCAGACTAAACTCATGCCAAAGCCCCCTCTATGGTTTTCAAAACGCCTCGCCGCATCCGCCACACCGTATCCAGGCGGTCGGCCACGCTGCGGTCGTGGGTAGCGATGACCAGGGCTGTATCTCGATCCTCGAGCGCTTTCAGTAAGGTATCCATCAGGTGTTTGGCACTATCGGAGTCGAGCTGGCCGGTAGGCTCGTCGGCCAGAATCAGCTTGGGGCTTCCGGCCAGGGCGCGGGCCACTGCTACCCGCTGGGCCTGTCCACCCGAGAGTTCTTCGGGGAGTTGGGCTGCTACTGAGGCCAGCCCCAGCCGCTCGAGTGCCCCCATCGCCCGGAGTTGGGCCTCCCGCTCGGGCATACCGCCCAGGATCAGCGGTAAAGCGGTGTTCTCGAGGGCCGTCAGGGGGGCCAGCAGGCTCTGGGCCTGGAATACGAAAGCCACCTTGCCAGGTCGCAGCTCACTGGCTTGTCCCAGCGCTGGAAACGTCACCGAGCCCGCCGAGGGTGTGTCCAGACCCCCCATCAGGTGCAACAGGGTGCTCTTACCCCCGCCCGACGGCCCCAACAGGGCAATTCGCTCTCCTGGCCTGACCCGGCAGGTAGCTTGCTCCAGCGCTACCACCTCCCGCCCATCCAACTCGTAGACCCGGCGAGCATCGCGTATATCTACCAAAACCTCAGGCATCGGCTAACCTCCCATCTTGAATGCGCAGCACCCGGCCTGCACGGCGGGCCAACTCCGGGCTGTGCGTAGAGATCAGGGCCGCGCCCCCCTGGGCACAAAAAGCCTCGAGTTCGCCCAGCACCAATATCTCGGTGCTGGCATCCACCTCGGCGGTGGGCTCGTCGGCCAGCAATACCGCTGGACGGCCCACCAGCGCAGTTGCCAGACCAGCCCGCGCCAGTTCTCCGCCCGAGAGCTGGGAAGGCCGGGAGTGCAAGCGTTCGCCTAAGCCCACCCGCTTCAGCCAGTCCGCCGCCTGGCTCTGATCTCGGCCTGCCAGGATTGCCGCAAACTGCACGTTCTCGAGCACGCTCAAGTGCTCGAAGAGGTTGTCGGATTGCAGCATCGTTCCCACGAACTTGGCCCGCAGCTCGTCCCGTTCGTCCTCGGGGCGACGGGTCAGGCGCTGCCCGGCCACATTCACGTAGCCTCCATCGGGCTCGTCCAGCCCGGCCAGGCAAGCCAACAGGGTGCTCTTGCCACTACCCGAAGCCCCCATCACCGCTACCAGCTCTCCGGGTTCCAGGCTCAGGCTAACCCCCCGCAAGGCACGGGTTTCCTCGTCCGCGATATGGTAAAAGCGGTACAAATCTACAGCCTCGAGTGCTTTCACGGTCTACCTCCAGGTAAACGAATGGGCCATACGTTTCCAGGCATCCACGTTGTCGGCCCCTTTGGGGGCACTCAGGGTGAGCATTATCTCGCGCCCGCCTTTGTATAGCAGGTAGAGGTCGTTCTCCAGAGCCACCCGCTGACCCGTGACTGCATTGGGTTGGGACTGCGATTCGAACTGAATCAACACCGCACTCCCCGAGGGTAAGCTGACCGCCTTGACCGATTTAACCTGAACACTGCGGTCTTTTTGCAAAATCTTCAGCTCGGCGGTTTTTACGCTCTGCATGGTGGGCATAGCCGTAACTTTTTGCAGGCTCAGGCTCAGGCGATTGAACTTGGCGGCAAACTCAGACGAACTGCCCTGCACGGTGCGGGCCCAACCCTCGGGCACTTCCAGGCTATAGCCCCCTTCGGCATTGGTGTAGCGCACGAAGGCTTGGCTATCGGGGATATCGCCCACACTCCGGGGTTCGGGGGCGGTCTGGGTCTGGGCAAGGCTAAGCGCGCCGCATAGAACGGCAACCGAAAGCGTCATCAAGGCTTTATTCATGTCTCCTCGCTGGCCTCGAGGTGCTTCTCGAGTGGCTCGAGTATGCCCAGACCAGGTTTAGGTTAGGTAAAGAGGCGCTTTTACCTTTCTTTGCCAGCGCTTAATCTGGCCTCAGTAGTTTTGGCTGGAGTCCGCTGTAACTCAGGACTCGAGCAGGTCTCTAGGGTAGGGCCATGCTGCAACCCGGCGAGCAGAGCCTGGGGTTGTTTGCGAGGGTTTGGCCCATTCCCCAACAGGCCGGTCTAGAGCGGTTTTCGGAAAGAACCTTGGGATGCTGGAGTATATTTACTGTGCCCGTCTGAGAACTGCGATAGACTTTGAAGTTGCGAGGGAGGTTTCGGCGTGAAGCCACCCTTATTACAGTGTGCCCAATATGACCGATGCCGATAAACCCAGCCTGCCCCGGCGTTTTCGCAAGCGCTGGCTGTGGGCGTTAGCTCTAGTGCTAGTAGTGCTGGCGATCAATGCGCCGGGGGTATTTGCGCTGGGCTACAAGTTGTGGGGCGGGCCAAGGGTGGCAGCCCTTCCCCTCACGCCGCCCTTCAAGTTTGGCGACCGGCTTCTGGTGATTGCACCCCATCCCGATGACGAGAGCCTGTGCTGTGCGGGGGCCATCCAGCAGGCCGAGCAAGCCGGAGCACAGGTGTATATCGTTTGGATGACCTCGGGGGATGGCTTCGAGTTTGATGCCATCCTGCTCAACCGGGAGCCCCGGCCCGATGCCAACGACCTGCTAGCTCTAGGAAAACAGCGTATGCAAGAAGCCAGAAAAGCCGCGCAGATTTTGCGTATACCTCCACAGCACCTGTATTTTTTGGGCTTCCCCGATGGCGGCCTGATGCCGGTTTTCTTGCAGCACTACCTCGAGCCCTATCGTTCTCGCTACACTGGGAAAACTGCGGTGCCTTACGCCGGAACGGTTTTGCCCGGTGCGGCGTTTACCGGAGCCAACCTGGAAAAAGCCCTGAGCAGGGTAATCGCTGCGGTAAAACCCACGGTGGTGCTGGCCCCCTCGCCGTCTGAGGGCAACCGCGACCACGCCGCAAGTGGCCTGGCGGCCCTACGGGTGCTGGGGAAGCAGGGCCAGGCCGACACCCTGCGTTTTTACATGGTGCATGGAGGGCTCGAGTGGCCCTTGCCCAAGGGTCTGCACCCCAGTTTGCCCCTAACCCTTCCTGCACGGGGCAAGGGGCTGCCCTGGAACCGCACCGACCTCTCTAGCACCGAGGTACAGCTCAAGGCCGAAGCCATCCGGGCGCACCACAGCCAGATGCTGGTGCTGGGGCGGTTCATGAATGCCTTTGTGCGTACCAACGAGCTATATAGCCCAGAAGCTGTTGTCGAAACCCCGAATCCCTAGAGCGGTTTTCAGAAAGAATAGGACAGTCCACTGAGCTAGAAAGACCGTACTAAGCTCCCTTTTGCCGCCATAAGCAGCGGCAAAAATAGCGGAAACCGCGATAACTCTCCCGCCCCCTCAATGAACCGAGTGCAGCGTGAATTACCCCAGACACGGGGCTGATTGTCTGGGGTGTTTGAATTTCCGGTGCAGGGTGGTTTACCCTGCACCCGAGGGCTTGGCGGGCGTTGGCCTATTTGAAGCTGACGCGCTTCTCGATTTTTGCCCATTCGGCATTGCCAATACGCTTGACCTTGGCCCGGAAATCCGCCGCGTTTTTGTAGGGGCGGTTTTTGATAATCTCGGCGGCGGTCTTGGGGCCAATTCCGGGGAGGGTCTCGAGTTGGGCCACCGTGGCGGTATTGACGTTGACCATGTTCATGGCTTGTACAACGGGGGTGGGTAACTGGGTGGGGTTGGCTTTTGGGGTAGCGGCCAGGGCGGTGACTGCCAGAGCAGCCACCATAGCTAGGGTTAGAGCGGTTTTCATGGATTTTCCCTTTGAATCAGGGCGCTATGCAATCCGTCCCCGAACGGGGTGAGTGTGCACTGCTCAGGTAAAGATAGGGTATGAAAAGGTAAAGATCCGAAGCCACAAACCCCTTTGCCACACCTTTACTTGGCGAGCCTAATGTGAGTATGCTCGAGGTATCACTTATGCCCGAAGAATATGAAAACGTCGTGGAGAAGGCCGAAGAGCTGGTTCGGGAGCAGCATGCCGAGGCTGGTAGGGCACGCCCTTTGTGGTTGGACTGGTTAGCGGTGAGCACCGCGCTATTTGCGGTGCTGGCGGCGGTAGCCTCCTTGAAGGCCGGGGATAGTGCTAACGAAGCCCTGTATAAGTCCAACAGGGCGGTACTCTCTCAGGCCAGGGCCTCGGACACCTGGAATGAGTTTCAGGCCGATAGCCTCAAAAAGTACATGCAGACCAGCAACGCCACCACCCTTCAGGTGCTCAACGCTCCTGCCCCGACCATCCAAGCGGCCCAGCAAGAGGCCGCGCGGCGACAGGCCAAGCAAGACCAGCTCAAGGTAGAAGCCCAGCAGCGCGATATGGAAACCGCTATGCTGCTGCAAGAATCAGAGAGCCTATTGGCTCGGCATAGCCGCTACGCGCTGGGCGTGACCTTGTTACAAGTAGCAATCGGGCTTTCCGCTATCGCCGCCTTGCTGCGTTTGCCAGGGGTATGGTGGATTAGCTTGCTGGCCGGTGGTAGCGCGATTGTGGCGGTGTTGTGGGGGTTTTTCAGTGCTTAGATGGGTACATCTGCGGCGAAAACTGCTGGCAGGGTTCACCGCCGAGTCTTACTGGGCTGCGCGGGCAGCAGTGCTGGTAATTATCGTCCTACAACTCTTCTTGAGCGAGAAATATACCCTTGGCCCAAGCTGGCTGTTACCCAGCCTCGAGCTGGCCCTTTTGATTCCGCTCTCGTTGGTCTCGAGGATGCGTCCCCAAGCCGAGCAGTTCCAGCGCACGGCGGCTATTTTGCTCCTCGGACTGACCAACCTCGCCAATTTGTATTCCCTGGTCTATCTTGTAGAGTCGCTGCTGCATGGCAGTAAGGCCACTGGGGTAGCGCTATTGGTCAATGCGCTCAACATTTGGTTTACCAATGTGATAATTTTTGCCCTGTGGTATTGGGAACTCGACCGTGGTGGCCCCCTGCGCCGCCGCCAGCACCAATCCCACAAGCCCGACTTTTTTTTCCCCCAAATGACCAACCCTGAATTGGCCCATCCCAACTGGCGGCCCGGCTTCGTAGATTATTTGTTCGTGGCCTTCACCAATGCTACCGCCTTTAGCCCCACCGACACCCTACCCCTCAGTGCTGGGGCCAAACTGCTGATGATGGTTCAGTCGGCGATATCCCTGCTCACGGTGGCTCTGGTAGCCGCAAGAGCAGTGAACATCTTGTCCTGAATAACAGGATTCTGCTCTAGGGTTGATACAGAGGCGGTTTGTGAACCCCCCAGTTTCCCAAGCCAAAACCCCCGCTTCCGCTCGAGCGATCTCCCCCAGAGTTCTATCGCACTCCCCGAACTCTCGAGACAAATAGCGTTCCCAGCAGAAAAAACGTCACCGCGATGGCGAATAAAAGAGGGTAGCCTCCGTTGGGGGTGGCCCGGTTGCCCGCGTCCAGCACTTGCCCGAAAAGCCCCTGGAAAAGCTGAGGAAACACCAGCGCCACGTGCCAGATGCCCATGTCGCGGGCGTGCTTGGTCTCGTCGGGCAGTACCGAGGTTGCCAGCGCCCAGTCCACGCTGATATACGCCCCATAGCCCAGGCCAAAAACCAGAGCTACCACGACGGCCAGTACAAACGAATGGGTCAGGGCAAAGCCCAGGGCCGCCAGTGCAGTAAAGGCTCCGGCAAAGTAGATTACTGGCTTTTTGCCCACTTTATCCGACAGCCGTCCAGCCAGAATGGCGGTGAGTGCTGCCGTCACCGAGAGCAGCATCAAGACCGCTGCCAGCGCCAGCGATGCACTGGGAATTTTGAGTGGCCCTAGCTGAAAGGTTCCGATCACATCGCGCAGGTAAAACAGCAAAAAGGGCTGTACCGCGAAGCGCCCCGACTCCACGAAAGCCCTGGTCAGGAAGACCCAGCGAAAGTTGTAATACTGGCGCTGGAAGTATATCCGTAGGTCGAGTTGGCTCTGGGAGTCTCGAGGGACACCGGGCTCCCTCACGAAGCGCACGGTAATTAGCGTAACCACTGCCAACACTACGATAATCGCCAGAAACTGCCCCTCGCGGTTGCCCCCTAAGGCAAAGGCCGCCAGGCCACCGGCAATCTGGCTGGTGAGCTGAAAGAAACCCATAGCCCCACTTGCTGCGCCCCGCTGCTCCTGCGGAACCACGTCGGGGATGAGGGCGGTATAGGGACTGCTGGCTAGAGAGTTGCCCAGTTGCACCAGAAAATAGCCCACCGCGTAGACCCAGTAGCCCGGTGCGAGTAGCATCACCAGCAGCCCTAGGATATTGATGGCTGTACCCCACAGCAAGAAAGGCATTCGCTGGCCCAGCCGATCCGACCACATGCCGATAAACGGTGGCAAGAGTAGGGGAACCAGGGCCAAGGTTCCGGCCAGCCACCCCAAGTAGGCTCCTTTGTTAGCCTCTCCCACGAAACGCTGCACGTCGGCGGGCATCAGGATGGGCAGCAATAAAAACCAGTGAAAGGAAAAACCAAACCAATAGGCCGACAGGGGGAAAAACCGCAGGAGTCGGCTCGAGCCGCTAGATGAGGTCATTGCTAAGAGTATAGATGGATTACAGATTGACAGCTTTCCGCATTTGCACTCCGGGAGGGGAGCGCGACATCTTGTGCCTATCGTGAATTACGGTAGGGAATATTGGCGGGGAATGCTGTGAGCAGGGAACCGCGATAACAAACTTGTCGTAGAACTCCCCTGCTCCCTTTGGTCAGGGCGACTTTGGACGAAGCCACCCCGGAGACCCTGAAGTGAGGTGGGTATGGGGTTTGTTATCTGGCTAATCTACCGCCGAGCGCTGGAAGCAGGCTGAGTATTCCCTTGCTGGGCTCCGGCTCCAGATAGACGGGCGAACTCTTTCTGATCCACAGAGCGCGACATGCCCATCTCGTAACTGATCAGCTTGCGCTTGTACATATCGGCCAAATAGGCATCCATGGTGATCATGCCGTACTGGCCGCCGGTCTGAATCACCGAGACGAGCTGGTGGCTCTTGCCCTCGCGGATCAAAGCACGCACTGCGGGGGTGGCAATCATCAGCTCGTAAGCCATCACCCGGCCCCCACCAAAGCTTTTGGGCATGAGTTGCTGGGTGAGCACCGCAACCAAGTTGTTGGAAAGCTGTACCCGCACCTGTTCCTGCTGGGCCTCGGGGAACACGTCAATAATGCGGTCAATGGTCTCGGGAGCGCTGTTGGTATGCAGGGTGCCCATCACCAAGTGGCCGGTTTCGGCAGCGGTAATAGCCGCAGAGATGGTTTCATAGTCGCGCATCTCGCCCACCAGAATCACATCGGGAGCCTGGCGCAATACCGAACGCAGGGCCTTCTGAAAGCCGTGGGTGTCCTGTCCAATCTCGCGCTGGTTGATGATGGAGGACTTGTGACGGTGAAAAAACTCGATGGGGTCTTCGATGGTGACAATGTGCGAGCGTTTGCGCTCGTTGATGTAGTCAATCATCGAGGCCAGCGTGGTGGACTTGCCCGAGCCAGTCGGCCCGGTGACCAGCACCAGCCCTCGAGGGTTGAGGGCGATTTCGGCGATGTTTTTGGGCAGGCCCAACTCCTCGAAACTCTTCACCGTACTGGGCACTACCCGCAAGACTCCGCCCACGCTGCCACGCTGCAAGAAGATATTGACCCGAAAGCGCCCCTTGCCCGGTAGGCTGAAGGAGAAGTCCAGTTCTTTTTCCTCTTCAAAAACCCGCTGCTGTTTTTCGTCCATCAGCGCGTAGGTCAAGCGGCGGGTTTCCTGCGGGGTGAGGGCCTCGTACTCGGTAGGGTGAAACTCCCCATCAATTTTGATCATCGGCGGCAGGCCCACCGTGACTACCAAGTCGGATGAACCCCGGTCTACGGCCAGGTTGAGCAAATCCACAATATCGGGTGCTTTGGTCATGAAGCCTCCAGTTATGCCAAGGATACGCGGTAGTGCGGGCGCAGGGGGGTCATATTTGGCGTTGATTGCAAAAGCGCAGAGGGCGGAGTGCTAAAGGCTGGTTTGGGTGCTGGGCTTTACTCGCTCGTCCGGGCCATCACTTCTTCCAGCGTGGTCAACCCCTGGAAAGCCTTCTGGATCCCATCTTCGCGCAGGGTCTTCATGCCCAGGGTGCGGGAGATTTCCTTGATTTGCGTAGCCGACTGCCCTTCCACAATCGCCCGCCGGATTTCGTCGTCGAGGGCCATTAGTTCGTGGATGGCGGCGCGGCCCCGGTATCCCGAGCCGTTGCACTTATCGCAGCCGGTACCTTTGTAAAGCACTTTGCCACGGGTGTCCTCCTTGGACATCCCCAGGCGGCGCAGCACGGTGGGGTCGGCCTCTACCTCGATCTTGCAGCTATCGCAGATTTTGCGCACCAGGCGCTGGGCCAGCACGCCCACCAGGGCAGCCGAGATGTTGAAGAGTTCCACACCCATCTCGTCGAGGCGGGTCACGGCTCCGGCGGCATCGTTGGTGTGTAGGGTGGCAATGACCAAGTGGCCGGTGAGGGCGGCTTCGGTGGCGATTTTGGCGGTCTCGGAGTCGCGGATCTCACCGACCATGATGATGTCGGGGTCTTGGCGCAGGAAGCTACGCAAGGCCCTGGCGAAGGTAAGGCCCGCCTGCGGATTCACTTGGGTCTGGTTGATGCCGGGAATCTCGTACTCCACCGGGTCTTCGACGGTGGTGGTGTTCTTGTCGGGGGTGGCGATTCGCTTTAAGACCGAGAAGGTGGTGAAGGATTTGCCCGAACCCGTAGGGCCGGTAATCAAGAAGATACCGTAGGGCTTGGCGATCACGTCCTCGAAGCGCTGGAAGATTTCCGGAGCGAAGCCCAGTTGCTCAATCTCCGGGATATCGGCAGCCTTGCGCAGCAAGCGCATGACGATTTTCTCGCCGTAGACGGTGGGCAGCGTGGAAAGACGCAAGTCCAGGTCAATTGAACGGTCTTTATAGCGCACGCGACCGTCTTGGGGCAGGCGGCGCTCGGCGATGTCGAGGTTAGCCATGATCTTCACGCGGCTGGCGACGGCGGGGCCTGCGCCTTTGGGGAGGCGCATATATTCGCGCAGGTTGCCGTCAATGCGGGTGCGTACCAAAATATCGGTCTGGCGCGGCTCGATGTGGATGTCCGAGGCTTCTTGCAGGAAAGCTTCGCGGATGATGGAGTTGACCAGCTTGACCACGGCGTTGTCGTCGAGGGCACTGGTATCCACGGCAACTTCGTCTTTTCGCTTGTTTTCAAACTCGCGTGCAAGTTCTTCCACGCCGGACTGGCTGCCGTAGAAGCGCTCGATCAGCTTGGTGATCTGGCTCTCGGCGGCGACGGCAGGCATCACCTCGCGCTTGGTGATCATCTTGAGGTCGTCCACCGCCAAGATGTTGCGTGGGTCTTTCATCAAGACCACCAAAGTATTGCCCTCGAGGTGGTGCGGGATTACCGTGTAGCGCCGCACTGTGGCCTCAGGGACGATCATCAGCACCGAGGGGTCGAGGGGGGAGTCGTTGGGGTCTATGTAGGGGTAGCCGAGTTGGGTGGCGAGGCTCTTGGCCAGCATCTCCGGCTTGATTTTGCCGGACTGCACCAGGGTGTCCTCGAGCCGTCCGCCGCCCTGGCGCTGTCTCAAGAGGGCATCTTCCACGTCTTGGGCGCTGACATAGCCGAGTTCGACCAACACCTCGCCCAAGGGGCGGGTCTTGCCCATGCGGCGCTGTACGCTGAGGGCATCCTGCAAGGCCGCGCGGCCCAGCTTGCCCTCTTGTACCAGGGCTTCGCCCAGGCGGCTTTTCTCGGGGTAAATTTTGCTGAACAAATCCTCCCAGTTTTTGGGGGTGGTCAGGACGAAACGGGTGGGGCGTTCGACGAGCTGGGCCAGGGCCTTGCGGTGGCGTGGGTCGGCCAGCATAATCAGCAGACTTTGCCCTTCCTGGCGCAGGGGAACCGCCTGATAGCGCAGGGCATCCGAGCGCAGCAGTATGGCCGAAATTTCGGGTTGAATTTCCAGGTCGCTCTGGTCGGGTTTGAACTCCAGGCCCGCCTGCTCGGCCAGCGCTCGCAAAATGTCCTCTTCCGAGACCCCAAACTTGGCGACCAGGATGCGTCCGAGCAACTCACCGGTTTTCTCCTGGTCTACCAGAGCCGCCTCGAGGTTGTCCTTGCTGACTAAACCCTTGTTCACCAAAATTTCGCCGAGCTGCATCTCGCCGGGGGAGGCCGCAGTAGGGGGGGTAGGTATGGTCAAGCCTAACTCGGGATAGTGCAGGGCCAGGGCGTAGGCGAAGCTGCTACGGGTGGTCTGGTAAGGCTCGATAATCTGACCCGTGAGGTCTTCGAGTTCTTCCAGGATGAGGTTGTCCAGCGGGTTCAAGAGGGCCACTCGCAGCGAGCCACCCTCGAGGCTGAAGGGGATAGCCCCCAGGTCTCGAGCCCGTTCGGCGGGCACCAGGGCTTTGGCTTCGGGGGCAATTTCCAGACCCACCAGCTCCACCAGCGGAACCCCGAAAGTCTCTTCGATGGCCTGAGCGATACGGCGTTCGGAGAGCATTCCCAGCTCGACTACGATATCGCCGAGGTTGCCCCCCACCTCGCGGTGCTGCTCCAGCGCTCGCTGTAACTCCTCATCGCCCAACAGGCCCATGTCCAGAAGGGCTGCCCCCAGCCGCTTGTCCCCGATGGTCAAAACATTTGCCATTGGCAAAATCCTCCGTTCCAGTTTGGCCTAGCAGTAAGTCCCGGAGCAGCCTGCTCCGGTTGAGCGGGTGAAGTTCTAAAGGTGGGGTTCATAAGCCAGTTCCTCAGGTTAGCGCCCTAAAACCAGGGCCTCGAGCTTGCGCACCAGCCGGGTGTACATCATCTCGCCGGGCGATAGGGGAGAAACCAAAACGGTATAGGCCCCCACCAGATTTCCTCCCAGCACGTCGGTAAAAATCTGGTCCCCCACCACGGCGACTTCCTCGGGGTGCAGCTCGAGCTGTTGGATGGCGGCCCGAAAGCCAAACCAGGGCTTGCCCGCTGGGCCAAACCCCCAGATACCCAGCTTGTCACACCAATAGCGCACCCGGCTGGGTGTGGCGTTGGAAACCAGCATGGCCTCGATACCGGCTTGCTTGAGTGTCCAGAGCCACTCGAGCATCCCCACCGGAGGTTCGCCGTAGGTTTTGTAGGGCACCAAGGTGTTGTCCAAGTCCAGCAATACCGCCCGCAAACCACGTTCCATGAGCCAGCCTGGGGTGAGTTCGGTGACGGACTGGAGTTGGGCCTTGGGTCTGAGCACCTTTATAGTCTAGCGAAACTTGGTGGTAAGGATTGGGTTATTTAAGTAACGCTCTAGGCCGAGGTTAGCCAGTTATCATCTACCAAACCTCCTTGCCTCGAGGCAAGGAGCTGTCTGGGATGATATAATTGGCATCTAGATAACAGAGTCAGAAGCTGGAGGTGGGAAGCTGAATCAAGGCCCACATTCGCCCGGTCTGACCCCGGTCGCGGCGGTGCGAGAAGAAGCGAGGGTCGGCGTAGGTGCAAGCTCCCAGTGCCCAGTAATGCTCAATCCCGGCGCGGCGAGCTTGTTGCTGCAATGCCCCGGCTAGCTCGAGCAGATATTTGCCTTCCTGGGCAGGGTCGGGCCGATAGATAGGAGCCTGGGGGGAGCCGGTCAACCCAGCCTCGCAGAAGTGTTCGATGACCTCTGGCCCGACCTGGAATCTCGGCCCGCTGATGCCGGGGCCAAGGGCCACCCGCACGTCTTGGAGGTGGCTGCCGTAGTGCTGCTGCATCTGCTCGAGTGCCCTGGGCAAGATGCCCGCTACCACCCCACGCCAGCCTGCGTGCAGGGCTCCGACTACCTGCCGCACCGGGTCGTGCAGCAAAACCGGATAACAGTCGGCGACCCCCACCCGCAGCAGCAAACCCGGCGTGTTGGTAAGCAGACCGTCCCCCTGCCAGACCCCCGGCCCGGCTACCGGGTGGACGATATTCCCGTGGAGCTGGTCGAGCAGGGCCACCGGCGGATAGCCGAACTGCTCCAGCACCCGCCGCTGATTCTCTTTCACCCGCTCGAGGTCGTCGCCGCTGGACACTGCTAAGTTCAGGCTGTGATAAGGCCCTTCTGAAACCCCCCCTTCGCGGGTGGTAAAGCCGTGAGGGACACTGAGCAGGGCAGAGGTTAGCACGCTCGAGAGTGTATATCGGCCCAGATGAGGATGGGAAGGTTTCAGGCTGAACTCATACAAGTAGGGCAAGCTGGGGCTTTATGAGCGACGTATTACAATCCGCGCTGCACTCCTTGGCCGTGCAGCATCCCCGGCTGGGGCAGATGGCAGTGTTTATGGGCGATAAGTTATGGCTGATGCTGGTCGTGGCCTGGGTAGGGCTGTTGCTGGTTTATTGGCGGCGACTGACCTGGGAGTTTGGCGCTCGAGCCCTGATTGCGCTCGGCATCGCCGGGGTATTGGCCCTACTGCTGAGCCACCTGATTCCTGACCCACGTCCTTATATAGCCGAGCACTATATTCCCCTGTCGCACGTATCCAGCGACAACGGTTTCCCCTCCGACCACACCTTGTTGGCGGCTTTTCTGAGCGCTTTGCTGTTGTGGATCAACTGGCGCTGGGCCTCAGTTTTTGCTTTTTTCACCGTGCTGGTGGCAATGGGTCGCCTGGCTATCGGAGCCCATCACACCCTGGATGTGGTAGGGAGCCTGGTGATAGTGGGGGTGGCGGTAGGTCTGGCGAGTTGGATACGGCTGCCTACTGCCTGGAAGCAGAAGCCCATCTTCGCGGCCCCTCAGCCTTGAAATCTGGGCAAACAGACAACCCCTGTCCAGCACGACAAAACTCTATAGCTCAAAACCTCGTCCGGGACGCATATTCCAGTTGAAGATATTTAGTTGTCACAGGAGGGGGCTGCTCGAGCCTCTAGAATGAGCCCGTGATCTTCTTGCTGGCCTTATTTGCCTTTGTCTTCGGCACGCTCATCGGTTCGTTCTTGAACGTGGTGATTTACCGCGTTCCGGCGGGGTTATCTATCGTATATCCACGCTCGCGCTGTCCGCACTGCGGGCACACCCTGACCCCCCTCGAGCTGATTCCCATCGTTTCCTGGGCCGTCCAGAGGGGCCAATGCCGCAACTGCAAGGCCCCTATCGCCGTGCGCTACCCGCTGGTCGAAGCCCTGACCGGGGTGCTGTTCGCTATCGCTGCCCTTCTCCGCCCAGATTTTCCCGGCCTGTTCCTGATTTGGGCCTTTATGGCCCTGCTCATCGCCCTCTCCTTTATAGACCTCGACACCTACGAACTGCCCTGGCAACTCAACTACGGTGGGCTGCTGCTGGGGCTGCTGGGGGCCGGTCTGCTGAGTTATCCACAGCCTTTTCCACAGGCCCTCAATGGAGCCCTGCTGGGTGCAGGCTTGCTGGCGATGGTCAATGCCTTCGGGGTGCTAACCATTCTGCGGGGTAAAAACAACGTCTGGACACCGCCTTTCGGCTATCCGCAGATTAATCTGGCCGCCGCGGTGGGTTCACTGCTAGGCCCGGCGGCGGGTCTGGTGGCGGGTTTTCTCAACGTGGCCTTCAACCTGCGTAGCCCGCGCCCCCTGCGCATTCCCGACCTGCTGGGGCTGGCCTTGGCGGCGCTGGGGCCATTGCTGGCGCTCATTCCGGGCTGGTTTGTGAGCCCCTTGGCTAGCCTCAAGGGCGGGCTGCTAAGTGCGGGTGGAATAGCCCTGGCGGGCGGGATTTACTGGTGGGTTCAGGAGTGGCGTAGCCCCAAAGCCCAGCCCCAAGAAGACGGCGAAGTGGTGGCGATGGGCTTTGGCGATGTGATATTGATGGGTTTTCTAGGGGCTTGGCTGGGGGTGGGAAACCTCATCGTGGCCTTGCTGTTGGCAGTGGTGGCGGGAGCGGTCATTGGCCTGATTGCACGGAGAATTACCGGCGAAAACAAGATTCCCTTCGGGCCATACCTGGCGATTGGCGGGCTGGTGGCGTTTTTCTACGGATCAGACCTGATTCACTGGTATTTGAGCTATATCGGGGCCCGGTAGAATCCGGCCTCGAGTTTCGGGAGAACTGGAGAGGTTTTCTCGAGCCCAGGCCTAAGTGCCTTAGACTTGGGTGGTGGATGTCCTGAAGCTCTATAAAGAAACCGGAGCCCTGCTCGAGGGCCACTTTCTCCTGCGTTCTGGTCTGCACAGCCCGATGTTCTTGCAGTCCACCACCCTGCTCCAGCACCCCATCTACGCCGAGGCAGTAGGGGAGGCCCTGGGCGAGCTGTTCGAGGACTTGGAACTCGATTTTGTCATCGGCCCGGCCATGGGCGGGGTGGTGCTAGCCTTTGTTAGCGCCAAAGCCCTAGGGGTACGGGCCTTGTTCGCTGAGAAAGATACTCAGGGCGGAATGTTGGTACGAGAGGGGCTCACCATCCATCCCGGCGAGCGCTTTTTGGCTGTCGAGGACGTGGTGACGACGGGCGACTCGGTGGGCCGGGCGATTCGGGCTGCCGAGGGCAAAGGAGCCAAGTGTGTGGCCGTAGGAGCCATCATAGACCGCAGCCAGAAGGCTGATTTCGGCGTGCCCTTCAAGGCGATTACCCGCCTCGCCTTCCCTACCTACGAGCCACAAAACTGTCCCTTGTGCGCTCGAGGTCTGCCTTTGCAAGAGGTGTAAGCCCAAGGCAGCGCAAAACTCGAGGATTCGCGTAGGCTAGTGGGTATGTCAAACGTCAAACGCCGAAGGTTAACTGCACAATCCCTGGTCTGGCTTTTGGCTTTCGGCCTTTGGCTATCGGCTATGGGCTTGGCCCAAACCCCCACCGAAGTGGCCCGTCAGGCCGTACAGGACTGGCAGGCCGGGAAATATCAGATTGACCCTTCGCAGGCTCTGGGCAAAACCCCCGAGGAGGCAATTCGGGTGCTCGAGCGCAGCATAGCTTTTGCCTCGCCCCCCCCCAATCTTTCGGTTAACCTGGCCGAACCCCAGACCCAACAAACCCCTAGCGGCACTCTGGTGCGTTTCCCGGCTACGGTGGGTGCTCAAGGTGGAGAGGTGCGGGTCACGCTACGCGGGGGCGAAGTCACCCGTATCGCCTTTGCCCCTCAGGGTGGTCTGCTGCCCGGCTGGGTCAAGAGTCCGGTGGCCTGGGCTTTGTTTATCGCCCTCTCGCTGGGCTGGCTGCTGGCTTTGCGGGGCAATACTGGGCTGGCCTTATGGTGGCGTGAAGGTTGGGCCTTAATACAGCAGTACCGCCGCACTTACATCGGCCTCAATATCGCCCTGTACGGGCTATACATCCTCGGTTCGGTGGTGGCTTATGCCGAACCTAGGCTGGTCAAGCTGTTGCAGGAAATGGTGGGCGGGGCCCTGGAACAAGTTGGCATTGGTGGTGCAGCGAGTGCGGGGCCGCTGGGGTTGGCCCTGGTAATTTTCTATTGGAACCTGACCAGGGGGCTGCTGCTTACTACTGCCGTCCCTGGGCTGGCTCTGGGCATCCCGGCCCTGCTGATCAATGGCCTGCGCTATTTCATCTTCGGCTTCGCCCTGAGCCCGGTAGCCATTCCAATGGCGGCTTTTGTAGCCCACATTCCCACCCTGATTATCGAGTTGCAAGCCTATATCCTGGGAACGTTCGGGGGTCTGGTACTGCTGAACAAAGTGTTGCAAGGCGAAGGTTACCGGGCTGGGCTACGGGCGCTGGCTTTGCTGGTATACCTGGGAATGTTCTTCCTTCTAATTGGGGCTTGGTATGAGGCCTTCGAGGTGCTATACCTGGTTCGGTGAGCCATGCCGGTAGCCTTGCTGATGCCGCAAGCCCAGACCCAAATGCAAAGGGTCGGCCTGGATAAAACACCTAGAGTGGCTGTGCTGGGAGCCGGGGCTTGGGGAACTGCGCTGGCTTTGCTGGTAGCCAGCAAAGGAACCCCGGTCTATTTGTGGGCACGACGGGCCAAACAAGCCGAGGCCCTGCGCCTGAGGCGAGAAAACCTCGAGTATCTGCCTGGAATCCCACTCCCAGATGGGCTATACCCTACCTCCAACGCCGAGGAAGCCCTTGCCAAAGCCGACCTCGCGGTAGTTGCAGTTCCTTCCAAGGCCATTCGGGAAACCTTGGCTCCCTTGCCCAAAGCCCCAGCTTATGTGTCGGTGACGAAAGGACTGCACTATAACCAGCACCACCTGCTGCGCATGAGCCAGGTGATTGCCGAAGTCAGCGGGGAGGGGAGAGTCGCGGTTCTTTCTGGCCCCAACCTAGCCGAGGAAATCGCTCGCTTCTTGCCTGCGGCGGCAGTGGTAGCCTCACCCCAGGAAGAACTCTCGAGGCTCGTCCAGGAGCTACTTTCCGGCCCTAGTTTTCGGGTCTACACCTCGACCGATGTGACCGGAGTCGAGCTGGGTGGGGCGCTCAAGAACGTGATTGCCCTGGCAGCGGGCATGGTGGACGGCCTGGGCCTGGGTGACAACACCAAGGCTGCGCTGATCACCCGTGGTCTGCGCGAAATCATCAAGTTTGGTCTGGCCCAGGGAGCCGAGCAAGCTACCTTTATGGGGCTTTCTGGCTTGGGCGACCTGATTGCCACGGCCAGCAGCCCCTATTCGCGCAACCGGGGTGCGGGCGAGCGCCTGGTACAAGGAGAAACCCTAGAAGGTCTCGAGGCCCAGAAGCAGGTGGTAGAGGGCATCTATACCGTTAAAGCTTTACACGCCTGGAGCCAGGAGACCGGCTTGGAAATGCCCATCACCGAGGCGGTGTATCGCGTGGTGTACGAAAACGCTGACCCGCTCGAGCAAATAGACCTGCTGATGGGGCGGCAGGCTAAGCCGGAGTAGCGTCGTTGGCACGTCCAAGGCCAAATCAGTCCAGCCGCTTTTTATCCGGCCCTGGTTGCTTCCTCAGCGCTCACCAGACCTGGAACCCGGCTGAGTGCGATGATGCTCGCACCTGCTAGGCTAAGCAGGCTTGCGGCAGCGAAGATGGTGATATAACTTTGCCTACTCGAGAACACCGCAAAAGTAGCTGAGGCAATGAGGGTAGAAACCACCGTTACCACATCCATCAGCGCCGTGGACAAACCTACGCGCCCTTTGATGACCTCCTGCATATAACTGATGGTGATGCTCAAGAGGGCCGCGGTGGCGATGGCGTTCAGCCCCTGCAACCACAGCACATCCCGTACCGAGTGGGCAAAAAAAAGCAGCAGCAAATATAGGGCGTAGATTAAGGAATTGACCACCAGGATGGCCTCCTTGGAAAACCGAGCCGCCGCCAGACCCCAAGCCAGCATGAAGGGAACCTCGAGGCCTGCGGCGAGGCTGGCGTTGATGCCCACGTCCTTCAAGGTGCCGCCGAAATCCTTGACCAAGGCCAGCGGCAAAGCCATCAGGTGCAGTGCCAGCGCCACCCGAACCAGGGTCACACCGCCGATTCCGACCAGGCGGTTGGGCGAAATTTGCCAGCTTGTGGCAGTGCCCGGCTGCTTTTTCCTGGCCGAGCTAACCCTCGCCTCGGAATCCACCAATAGCAATCCAAAAATCAAGGTGCAGCCGACATAGGCTAAGGCAGCGGTGGCGAAGATATCGAAGACCGAGTAGGCGCTGGCAATCCAGCCTGCTACCGGAGGGACGAGCACCCAGGCCAGCGAGAACAGCGTACGCAGCACCGACATCATGAACTGGGCACGCTGGGGCTGGCGCAGGTCGTAGTAGGCGCGGGAAAACGAGAAGGTCTGGGAGAAGAGTGCGCCACCAAACGGCAAGATCAGGCAAAACGACAAGATATAGGTCAGTTGGGTGGGAAACAGATAAATCAGGCCATAGGCCAAGGCTCCCAGGCTTGAGCTCACCAAGACCAGCAGCCTGCGATCCGAAATCCGGTCGGCGAAATAGCCCAGCACCAGCGAAGTGAGGGCCGTCCCCAGCGATCCCAGCGTTATGACCAAGGCGAAGACCGAGTTGGACATACCCAAACCTTCAATGGCGGCAATGGCCCGGTAGGGCGCGATTGCCGCAGCCGCCATGCCGATCAGAAATAGCGTGACACTCAAAATAGCTGTGACCGGCAAGCGTCTTTTTGGTATTTCCATCAAGGCTTCCTTTTATTCAGCTTTCGGCGAAATCTACTGATGCCCCACAATCCGGTGCGGCACATACGGCTCTTCCAAGTAGGCCACCTCTTCCTGGGTCAGCTTTACCAGCAGAGCGCCGACGGCCTCTTCTAGGTGCGAAATCTTGGTGGCCCCGATGATGGGCGCGGTGACTGGCTCCTTCTGCAACAGCCAGGCCAGGGCGATATGAACTCGGGGAACCGCATGCTTCCCCGCGAGTTGCGCCACCCGCTCCACCACTCCTTTGTCCGCTTCGGTGGTGGTATCGTACTTGCTCTTGGCGATTTGGTCGGTTTCTGAACGAAGTGTGGTTTGGGACGACCAGTCTCGAGTCAATCTTCCCGCTGCGAGGGGGCTATAGGGGATCGCCCCGATTTTCTCCGCACGGCACAGCGGCAGCATCTCCCGCTCCTCTTCGCGGTAGATCAGGTTGAGGTGATTCTGCATCGAGACGAAGCGCGTCCAGCCATGCTTTTCGGCTACGTGGAGGGCCTTCTGGAACTGCCAGGCAAACATTGCCGAGGCCCCGATATAGCGCGCCTTGCCCGCCTTCACCACATCGTGCAGGGCTTCCATGGTCTCCTCGATGGGGGTTTCGTAGTCCCAGCGGTGAATCTGGTAGAGGTCTACATAATCTGTCCCTAGCCGCTTGAGACTGTTGTCAATTTCACTCAGGATGGCCTTGCGCGACAGACCCTCGCCATTGGGCCCTTCGCTCATTTTGCCGCGTACCTTGGTAGCAATGATGACTTCCTCCCGCTTGGCGAAATCCTTCAGAGCTCGCCCGAGGATTTCCTCGCTTTTGCCAATCGAATAGACGTTGGCCGTATCGAAAAAATTGATGCCCAACTCGAGGGCTCTCTTGATTACGGGCCGACTATTCTCCTCGTCCAGCACCCATTTGTGAGTCCAGCGCTGAGCATCCCCAAAGCCCATGCAGCCAAGGCAGATGCGCGAAACCTTCATTCCGGTTGACCCCAACCTGGCGTATTCCATTGCTGGCTCCTTTACTTGTCCCCATATTGCTCGTCGCTCACGTGCTCGAGCCATTCCACTGCTTTGCCCCCCTGCTGCTCCTGGATGGCGATGTGGGTCATGGCGGTGGTCGGGGCGGCCCCATGCCAGTGCTTTTCGCCGGGTGGGAACCAAATCACATCCCCCGGACGAATCTCCTCCACGGGGCCGCCCCAGCGCTGGGCCAGGCCGCAGCCGGCCGTCACGATCAGGGTCTGGCCCAACGGGTGGGTGTGCCAGGCGGTGCGAGCACCCGGCTCGAAGGTCACGCTGGCCCCCGCGACGCGGGCGGGTTCGGGGGCGGTGAACAGTGGGTCAAGGCGCACGGTTCCGGTGAACCAATCAGCGGAGCCTTTGCCTGAAGGTTGCGAGCCAACTGGTTTGATTTCCATTTTCCTAGCTCCTTTTCTCGAGCCCCGTAAACATGGGGCTCGCTCGAGGATCAGGCTTTGCCATGGCGCCGCATAATCTTTATGGTGGCGGCGCGGGCGCGTTTGCCGATCATGGGCTCGAGGTATGGGCTGCCGCTGTACTTTGCCCGGTAGGCCTCGTCAACCCGGTTGTTGACCGGCCCGTCCACCGGCTCGAGGCTGACTTCCTTGGTCATCCCGGCGGTGGTGATTCGCCCGGCTTTCTGTCGCAGCGCGGCTTTGTACCAACGAGACTTCTGCCCATTGTAGGCCCGCACGTAGAGCCCATCATCCACCACAACCGACCAAATCCAGGTGGGAGTACCGTAGGTCACTCCGTCCTCTCGAAACGGTGAAATATGCAGGTCATCGGTTTCGGTAATTCTTCGCAGTTCGTCTTCCAGCCATCTGGGCATTTTGGATTCTCCTCAAAAGGTGGGATATAGGTAGAGATGGGTGATTATCTGCGGTAGGTCAATATAGGTTCCCCTTTGATTTGGCGGGCTCCTCAACGAGGGGTGTCCATTTGTTCCAGGCGCTTGACAAAGACGTGGTAGGTGACAATATCCCAAGCATTGTGGATGCCGACAAACAGCAGAATTAGTTCGGTAGCACCCAAGCCGAACATGCCCTGACGCGGCTGGGAAAAAGCCATAAGCGCTGCCCCCACGAGCCCGGCGTAGGCGACCAAGGGCAGCAGCACGTGAAAAAGCCAGTCCTCGAGAACCGGCTGGTAGGTGGTTTGCAAACGCATCTCCCTAGCCACCAAAACCACGAACCCCGCCCCGCCAAGGCCCACCAACCCCCACAGCACCGTCACCGGAGCCATGCCCTGCCAGGGAGCACTGACTGACGCTGGTAGGAACAACACCACAGCAAAATGAACCACCGTCGGGGTGGAGAAGGTGCCGCTCGCCCGTGTTTCTCTTCCGGTAATGGGCGTGGTGGCGATCAAGGTCATCACCACAAACTGCAATCCGAGTCAGGGCACCTGCAGCCGCGCCGACAATTACGTGGGAATTCCCCCATCCTTCAAGTGCGGTCATATTGTCAATCACCCCTCACGTTTTCCTGCTCACCCCCAAACTACGCCGAACTTCCATGCCGGGCGAAAGCGCCAGCTTGACAATTAGGTCGGAAAGACTGTTGAGCGACACGCCGTGACCCTTGAACGGCTCGCCCTTTGGGGTGAGTTGGTAGCTGATTTCGTCGTCGTGGGTGAACCAGCCGGGCCGCAGAATGGTGTGCTCCAAATCGGATGCCTCGATGACTGCCGCCGAATCCCGGTAAGGGTCGAGGATGCTCCGGTATTTCTCGCCCGGCACCTCGCCATAGATGCCCATCGAGCGGATGAAGATTAGCCGTTTCAGCCCGGCGGCATGCATAGCGTTCACGATGGTCTCTGCCTGCGCTTTCATTGCGCCTGCTAAGTTGGCGTACACCACATCTTGCCCCTGCATGGCGGCCTTCAGGGTTTCCATATCGAGTACATCACCTTCAACAATGTTCACGCGACTCGGGTCGGGGTTTTTGAGCCGGTTGGCCCGGCGCAGGTACAGGGTCAGACGAACGTCCGACTGCTTTAGAAAGAAGGGGAGGGTATTGCGGGCGAGCTGGCCGTGAGCTCCCAAAATCAGGACTTTGGGCATGGATCACCGCCCTAATACCGGTCGCCAACCACCGTGATTTTGGACATGGCATCCCTGATTTCGCCGAGGTTCTGGGGGGTGAGTTGGACGTTCACCGCACTGTTGTTTTCGTCTAGACGCTCGAGCTTCCTGCTGCCGGGAATGGGGACGATCCAGGGCTTCTGCGCCAACAGCCAGGCCAACGCGATCTGGGCCGGGGTTGCCCCTTTTTCCTGCCCAATTCGGGCCAGCAAATCCACCACCACCTGGTTGGCTTTGATGGCTTGGGGCGTAAAGCGGGGATTGCGGCTACGGATGTCGCTGCTGGCGAAGGTCGTGCTCTGGTCTACCTTGCCGGTCAGGTAGCCCCGGCCCAGCGGGCTATACGGCACTAAGCCGATGCCGAGTTCCTCCAGTGTGGGCAGTATCTCCGCTTCGATGTTTCGCCACCATATCGAGTATTCGCTTTGCAGGGCGGTGACGGGCTGAACCGCATGGGCACGCCGAATCTGCTCAGCGCTCGACTCGGAGAGGCCGAAGTGCTTGACCTTGCCTTCCTGAATGAGTTCCTTGACCGCACCTGCTACGTCCTCAATAGGCACGTTGGGGTCAGGGCGATGCTGGTAGAACAGGTCAATGGCCTCCACCCGGAGCCGCTTGAGTGAGGCTTCAGCGACCCGCCGGATTTGCTCGGGACGGCTGTCGGTTCCGTTCGCGGGACTCGGTCCCTTGTCGGGGTCGTGTTTGAAGCCGAACTTGGTGGCGATAACGACTTGGCCTTTGAAGGGCTCGAGGGCCTCACCGACCAGTTCTTCATTGGTGAAGGGGCCATAGACCTCCGCCGTATCGAAGAAGGTGATGCCCCGCTCCACTGCCGCGTGCAGAAAGGCGATCATCTCCGCCTTGTCCGTCGGTGTATCGCCGAAGCTCATCCGCATACAGCCGAGCCCGAGAGCCGAAACTTCCAGGTTGTTTCCGAGTTTGCGCTTTTGCATTTTCGAACCTCCGGTCTTTTGGGTACTTACCCATCTACCTTCTGCGAGGTAAAGGATCAGCGACCGGTCAGCTTAAGTACCGCTTCGGGGAGCCGGGCTCCTTGCACTTGGATATTTGCAGCCGCATCTTTGATCTCCCGGAGGTCTTCCGGCGAAAGCTCGATCTTCGTGGCCCCGATATTTTCCTCGAGGCGATTCAGTTTCGTCGTGCCAGGGATGGGAACAATCCAGGGCTTCTGAGCCAGCAGCCAGGCCAGTGCGATTTGTGCCGGGGTTGCCCCCTTTCGTGCTGCGACCTGATTCAATAAATCCACCAGGGCCTGATTCGCCTTTCGGGCCTCCGGCGTAAACCTCGGAGAGATGTTGCGAAAATCAGTGCTGTCAAACGTCGTGTTCGCATTGATTTTTCCGGTGAGGAAACCTGCACCCAGCGGACTAAATGGCACGAAGCCAATCCCCAGTTCCTCCAGGGTTGGCAACACTTCCGCTTCAGGATCTCTCGTCCACAGCGAGTATTCACTCTGGACTGCGGTGACGGGCTGAACGGCGTGGGCGCGACGAATCGTCTTGGCTGCCGCCTCAGAAAGACCGAAGTGCGTCACCTTTCCTTCTTGGATTAGCTCCTTCACCGCTCCGGCTACATCTTCGATGGGCACATCCGGGTCAACCCGGTGTTGGTAAAACAAGTCAATCACGTCCGTTTTGAGCCGCTTCAGCGAGGCCTCCGCCACCCCCTTGATATGCTCGGGGCGGCTGTTCAAACCCCCCGTGCGCGCTCCGGTATTCGGATCAAAATCGAACCCGAACTTGGTGGCGATCACCACTTGATTGCGTACAGGAGCAAGCGCCTCCCCAAGGAGTTCCTCGTTTGCGAATGGACCATAGGCTTCTGCCGTATCAAAAAAGGTGATGCCGCGTTCCACCGCCCCTCGAATAAGCGCTATCATCTTTGTCTTGTCGGCAGCCGGGCCATACGCAGAACTCATCCCCATGCAGCCAAGACCAAGGGCCGAGACTTCCAGATCACTGTTTCCCAGTTTGCGCTTTTGCATTTTCGAACCTCCTGTTTTTAGAGTTAGAGCTTACCCCGCGTTTGCGCCGCGGTCTGATAGGACTTCTGCCTGAAACCGCTCTAGATTTATCGGTTCAGGCGAAAATCTTTCCTCCTCCCTTTGGTCGAAGCTTCACGGCGAGTCTTTAAATATAACTCGGAAGTCTGCGGCTTGGGGGTAGGCTCACGGTATCTCTCGAGCCTCTCCTCCATGACCTGCAAAATCAAATTTTGTGTGATGAGCGGGTTTGAGTACATCATAATCTTCTCCCAAATCTGAGGCTAGTGCTTAGAGCGCACTCTAAGTCAAGTACCGCAGTGTCTCCTTCCCTCTTGTGGGGGAGGACTGGACGAGAGGAGGAGATGATGGCCCAGCTAAAAGTCTCCTCTTTCCTTATGAGGGAGGACTAGAGCGGTTTTCGAAAAGAATCTGGGGGTAGCCTGGGCCTATTTACTGTACTCATCTGAGCAGAGAACCGCGATAAGGTGGCGGGAATGAGCCATAGGCGAATGCCCTCGACTTTCGCAGCCCACCACCAATTCTTCGAGTTCGACCCCCCTCCACTTGTGGGGAGGGAATTATGTTCTAGAACTTGACTTAGAGTGTACTCGAAGGTTTACTCTGGGAAGATGCAATCCTTCAACGTGCAAGAAGCCGCTCAGAAAACCGGCTTGAGCCCTCACACCCTGCGCTATTACGAACGGATTGGGCTGCTCGAGACCGAGCGTGACCCTAATGGCTACCGCCGCTACAGCCAGGGCGACCTGGGCTGGCTGAGGGTCTTGCAATGCCTGCGCGATACCGGGATGTCCATCCATACCATGCAGCGCTATGCCCAACTGGTACAGGAAAAGGCTCCGCCCAAGCGGATGCTAGAGCTTCTGGAGGCTCACCGGGACGAGGTTCTTGCCAACCTCGAGCGGCAGCAGGAATACCTGAAGGTTATCGAGCGAAAGATTGCGGTCTATCAGGAGAGAGGCCGCCTTGGATAGCCAATAAGCCTATCCTGAGCTACGAACTGTGATCTGTCGGGGTGAGAATCCCGACTAAACTACTGTACATTCGGGGTAGAAAACTTATACTTTATTGCGAACGACTCGCAGTAAGAGTCTGGAGGAATCAGGATGGCAAATCAGCTCGAGATCAAAAATCTGCACGCCCGTATCGAAAGCGGCGAAGAGATTCTCAGGGGTGTAAATTTGGTCGTTCCCAAGGGCCAAATTCACGCGGTGATGGGGCCGAACGGCTCCGGCAAGTCTACTCTTGCCAAAATCGTGGCCGGAGACCCCAGCTACGAGGTCACGGCGGGCGAGATTTTGGTGGACGGCCAGAGCGTGATGGAGATGGAGGCCGACGAACGCGCCCGACGCGGGCTTTTCCTGGCTTTCCAGTATCCGGTCGAAGTCCCCGGCGTGACCAACGCCAACTTCCTGCGGCTGGCCCTGCAAGCCAAGACCGGCGGCGATGTCAGCGTGATGGAGTTTTACGGCAAGCTGCAAAAAGCCCTGGCGGTGCTCGAGTGGGACGAGAGCATCCTCACTCGCTACCTCAACGACGGCTTCTCGGGGGGCGAGAAGAAGCGCAACGAGATCATGCAACTGATGGTCTTGGAGCCCACTTACGCCATCCTCGACGAGACCGACTCGGGCCTTGACATTGATGCTTTAAAGGTGGTTTCCAAGGGCGTAAACGCCATGCGCAGCCCCAACTTTGGCGCGATACTCATCACCCACTACCAGCGCCTCTTGAACTACATCACCCCGGACGTGGTACACGTGATGGTAGACGGCAGAATCGTCACCTCGGGCGGGCCGGAGCTGGCCCTCAAGCTCGAGGAGCAAGGCTACGAGTGGGTCAAGGAACTCGCCGTAGCCGGGGATTAGTCAGCACCACGAGCTTTAGAAATTGTTTGGATAGGAGGTCAAAAGGGAAAAAGGGAAAAAGGTCAAAAGTAGGGTTAAGGTCTTACTTTTCACCTTTTCACCTTTTCACCTTCTGGTCACACTAGGAGGTAAACCAAAAATGTCGGATAACTTTGATGTCGCAACCCTAGATTCTGATTACAAATACGGCTTTTCCGATGCCGTGAAGCCGGTCTTCAAGTCTGAGAAGGGTCTGAATCGGCGGGTGGTGGAGGCGATTTCTTACCACAAGAGCGAGCCCCAGTGGATGCTAGATTTCCGCCTCAAGGCGCTGGAGATTTACGAGTCCAAGCCGGTTCCCACTTGGGGCGGAGACCTCTCGAGCCTCAACATGGACGAGATTTACTTCTACTCCAAGCCCACCCAGAGCAGCGATGCCCGCACCTGGGACGACGTGCCCGAGGCCATCCGCAACACCTATGACCGCCTGGGCATCCGTGAGGCCGAGCAAAAGGTGCTGGCCGGGGTGGGGGCACAGTACGACTCGGAGATGGTCTATCACCAAATCAAGGACGAGCTGGCCCGGCTGGGCGTGATTTTTGTTTCGATTGAGGAGGGTCTGAAACACCACGAAGACCTCTTCCGCGAATACTTCGCCACCGTCATCCCACCCGAGGACAACAAATACGCCGCGCTGAATAGTGCGGTATGGTCGGGGGGCAGCTTCGTCTACGTGCCCAAGGGCGTAAAAGTAGACCTGCCCTTGCAAGCCTACTTCCGCGTCAACACTGCCGAGTTGGGCCAGTTCGAGCGCACCATCATCGTGGTGGACGAGGGTGCGGATATGCACTATATCGAGGGTTGTACCGCCCCCACCTACACCACCGACAGCTTCCACTCCGGCGTGATCGAGATCGTGGTCAACCAGGGAGCCCGTAGCCGCTACACCACTATCCAGAACTGGTCACACAACATGTACAACCTGGTGACCCAGCGCGCGGTGGTCAAGAAGGATGCCTACCACATGTGGCTCGACGGCAACCTCGGTTCCAAGCTGACCATGAAGTACCCCAGCTCGTATCTGGTTGAGCAGGGCGCACGCTCGGACATTCTCTCTATCGCGTTTGCTTCGTCGGGCCAGCATCAGGACGCGGGTGGCAAGCTGATTTTCGCGGCCCCCAACACCTCGGGCTCGATTGTCTCCAAGAGCATCTCGAGGGGCACTGGACGCAGCAGCTACCGAGGCCAGATCAAGATTTACGAGAACGCCGAGCACGCCAAGGTCAACGTGGAATGTGACGCGCTGCTGATTAACCCCGAGTCGCGCACCGACACCTACCCCTACATGGAGATCGAGAACGACAGTGCCACGGTGGGCCACGAGGCGACGGTCAGCCGCCTGAACGACGACCAGATTTTCTACCTCCAGTCGCGCGGGCTGCCTGGCGACGAGGCCGCCGCCCTGATCGTGCGCGGGTTTATCGAGCCGGTGGCGAAGGAGCTGCCGCTGGAGTATGCCGTCGAACTCAACAGGCTCATCGAGTTGGAGATGGAAGGTAGTGTGGGCTAGGTGGCCTGGGAATATCGGGTTCTGCTCAAAAACGGAGCTTTCGCTATTCATGAGGTTTATTACGCTGAGAATGGGGAAATTGAGTTTTGGACAGAGAACCCGGTACAGCCTGGCGGCGAATCCTTAAGCGAGCTGAAGCGCGACCTCGAGTTCTACCGAATTGCATTAAGAAAGCCAGTTCTGCGGTACGACCAGGATAAAAATGTTTTGGCAGAACTCGAGCTCCTTCCATGATTCTGACCATTCGAGAGAAAGCCACGCCTGAGCAGTTGCGGCAGATGCTCGAGGAGTACCGCGATTCGGGATACATAAAAACCGCAGTAGACATCGAGCGGGGAATCTTGGCGGGTGGCGGAAATATGCATGCGGATTGCGAAAAGGTTTTGCTCGAGGACGGCAGCCAACAGCAGAACGTTTGGGGGGCGGGCTGGTATGCGGAAACTCAAGAGATGGTCTTCGATTCGCTCATCAACATCCGCCCGCGCCAAGGCAACCGAAGCCTTGAGCTGCAAGACCCCGAGCTGCGGTCTATCGCGGTTCCCGCTATTTTTGCCGCTACTCATGGTGGCAAAAAGGCGTTGGGTACGGTCTTTCTAAAAACCGCTCTAAGATCGAAGCGATTACCAGACGGTTGCTGGGAGGCGTTCGGTGACTGATTTGCCCACACGCAAGGAGGGTTTTTTGCGAGACCCACTGCCACGCCGTCTGGGTAACTTGGCCTCGAGCCTCAACCGAATCGCGCTGATTCCTACTAGCACGGGCCGAGCGGCAATGGTGGACGAATGCAAGCACTTTATCGAGTGGACTGCCGCCGACACCGAACCTGAAACCGCCGAGGAACTGGTGGAAATCCAGCGCCAGCTCCCACGATTTGAAGACAAGCTCGAGCAACCTGACCAGCTTCAGACCCTAAAAAACAGGGCTAAAGAATGGTCGAATCGCGTTTTACAACATTCAGGACTTTTGGAGGAGAAATAGATGGAGCTAACTTCAACCCTAAACCGTGACCTCGTGCTCGAGGTTTCCCGCAAGCTGGCCGAGCCACAGTGGCTCCTGGACAAGCGTCTGGCAGCCTGGGATACCTTCGCCAAGCTGCCCTACCCCAGCACCCGCACCGAGGAGTGGCGCTACACCGACATCTCCGAAGTGCCCTTCGAGTCGCTGAAGCTCGAGCTTCCCAGCGGCAAAACCCTGACCCGCGAAACCCTGCCCGCCGAGGTAAAAGCCCGTCTGGGACAGGCCCAGCTCTCGGGCTTCGTGGTATTTGTGGGGGCGGATTTGGTCTACGCCGAGGTTCCTGAGGAACTCTCCAAGCAAGGTGTGATTTTGACCAGCCTGCACGAAGCTTTGCAGAGCCACCTCGAGCAGGTGCGAGAAAACCTCTTCAAGGCGGTGAACTGGGACGACCTGGTGGGTTCGCAGGCCAACCGGCGTGAAAATGTCAAGATTCCCGCACTGAACGCCGCACTCTTTACCCACGGAGTCTTTTTGTACGTACCTAAGGGCGTGGAGTTTGCCAAGCCCATTGGGGTGTTCAAATACCTGCATGGGGACGCACTTTCTGCTAGCCGTACTTTAATCGTTGGGGACGTGAATAGTCAAGGGGTATATATCGAGGAGTACATCTCGAGCCCCAAAGTTTCGCCCTCGGTCAACACTTCTTCCACCGAGCTGATTCTGGGTCAGGGGGCCAAGCTGCGCCACGCTCACATCCAGACCTTGGGCGAGGGTTTCTACCACTTCCACCGCCAACGCGCCCACCTGGGCCGCGATGCCGCCCTTAACGACCTGGTGGTGGACATGGGTGGCAGCATCGTGCGGGCCGAGGTGCAGTCGGAGATGCTGGGGGCGGGCTCAGCATCGGAGATGCTGGGTCTGTATTTCACCTCGGGGACGCAGCACGTAGACCACTACACCCTCCAGCACCATGTTGCCGACCATGCCTACTCGGATGTGCTGTACAAGGGTGCGGCCAAAGACCAGTCGCGCACGGTATACGCAGGGTTGATTAAGCTCGAGCCCAGCGCGCAAAAGACCGATGCCTACCAAACCAACCGCAACCTGCTCCTGTCGCCGGAAGCCAGAGCGGATAGCGTGCCCCAGCTCGAGATCGCGGCCAACGACGTGAAATGTTCGCACGGCTCGAGCACGGCTCCTGTCGAACCCGGCGAGCTGTTCTACCTGATGAGCCGGGGCCTGCCCAAACACGTGGGGCAGCAGATTCTGGTCAAGGCCCACCTCACCGACGTGCTGGCCCGCATTCCCATCGTCCCGCTGCGCGAGCATATCGAGCACATCATCGAGGAGAAGGTAAGGCTGTAAAACTGTCGAAAGTCGAAGGTCTAAAGTCGAACGCCAAAAGACCTTAGACCTTTGTCCTTCGATCTTCGACTTACTTATGTGGATTCCTGTCATCAAAACTCAACAGCTTGAGAATGGCCGCTTCGTGGTTAGGCTCGAGGGCGAGAAAACCCCGGTGCTTATCCTCAAGGTCGGGGACGAGGTTTTCGCTATCTCGGATATCTGCACCCACGACAAAAACCCGCTCTCCGACGGCCCAGTGGAGGGCTACAGCATCAAATGTACCCGCCACGGGGCCAAGTTTGACCTGCGCACCGGCAAGGCCACCCTGCCCGCACCGCGTCCGGTGAAGGCGTATAAGGCAAAAATAGAAGACGACCAAATTTGGCTCGAGGTTTAGCTGCCCCTGAGAAAGCTGCACTTGTGCCGTTTAGGAGAAGATAATCTCGAGATGTGCGGGGCCAACCCGCTTTATTTGTGTGCCATAACCGAACCTTTTTGTTACTTGGTTACGTTACCTGAAACTATTCCCACCTGAGGCTTTAAAACGGGAGTAACACCGAGAGGCTTTGGCCTCAGGAGTCCCTTTTGATTAAGGGGCCGGGTAGCTACGTAACGGTTATTTGCGCACTTACTGGGCGTTCACCTTCCTATTCTGACAGGTGGAAAGAAGTCTGCTCAGAGGACGGTGGAAGCGTGAACGGTATACAAATCTTTCAACAGGATTTTTGGGGAAGTGGGGTATAGCTATGTTTAGGAGTGTTAGCTTACCTAGCAAAGAAGCCATCCTGATCATGGATTCTCGTAGCTCTCAGAGTGGGCTTCGGCACTCGGGCTTGAGTGCTTCTTGGTCGAAGCTATACAAGGCCGGGGGAGTCTACCTGGATCTCTCCCTCAAGTCCGAAGGCAGTGGGGCGGTGTTGCTGGGTCAGGTAATTGCCGAATCCAAACATCCCAGGGTACACAGCCTCAGCCTGCACGGTGTCGAGGGTACTGCGGTGGCTACCAGCCCGGTCAATGAATATGGTGGTTTTCGCCTCGAGCTCAAAGAAAAAGGCGACTACTCGCTGGAGTTCAACCTGGGAGCCGAAAGCTTCAAGGTTGATGGGCTCGAGGTGTTTTAGAGGTCTTATATGCTTCATCCGATTTCATCTTTATATTTGAGAGAAGCCATTTTAGTCATGGATTCGCGTTCTACGCCATCTTCTCTACGCCATCAGGTTTTTCAGTCGGCCTGGAATAAGCTGTACAGCGTGGGCAGTTGTTACCTCGACTTGAGCCTCAAGCCCGAAGCCGGGTACAGCTTGCTGCTGGGTAAGGTGGTAGGGACGGTGGGCCATCCTGCGGGAGCCATCTATCTTCTGGGAGCGGGGGGAGAGCGCCTCGAGACCGCCCAGCTTCAGTCTTCGGGGATGTTTCGCCTGCCTATAGGCCGCTCTGGAACATATGCTCTGGAGTTAGAGCTGGGGACGGAGCACTTTATAGTGCCTCCGATAGATGTGGGATAGGGGTTTCTCTTGCCAGACCAACCATCTTCCCGTCGTCCTCTTCGCCTCAGCCGTCTCCTGGCTAAGGGTGTGACCCTCGAGGGCTTACAAAGCCTTTTGGCCTCGCGTAGTGGAGAACACCTCTACGCCCAGGTGTTAGATCGGCTGTTGGGGTTGAAGAAGACCAAGCAGGCTTTTTTGTGGATCAAAGATAGTGGTCGCCGCTTTCAGTTGATGATGGCTCAGGGTATCGCTCTCGAGCTGGTGCGCAGCCTGGAAGGCGTGCCCGAGACGATGCTGCGCTCGAGCTATGGCGGCAAGCTCTGGCCCAGCGAAATACCCGTACAGAGCAATACCCCACACCCTCTGCGCAAGCTCCTGGGAGATCGCCTGCCCTCCGAACTGGGAGAACTCAGCGAACTCTCCCTGCCTGCCACCGTACTTACGCTGCCGTTGATGTTTCGGGAAGAAGTCTGGGCAGTGGTGCAGCTTTTGGCTAAGGAGTCCTTTGGCAAAGAGGAAACCGAATGGGCAGCGCAATATCTACAACAAGTTTCGCCCATCTTGCGCGAGTTTCACCTGCGCGAAAGCGCCGAGCGACAATCGCTATGGCTCTCGGCCATCAATGCCCTGCTGGGGGCTCCGCGCGAACAAGCCCTAGAAGTGACCCTGCAAGACGCGCTCGAGGAGGTTACTCGGCTGTCCGGGGCAGAGGGTTCGCGCCTGATTATGTTCGAGGGACAAGCCCTGCGCACCGTAGCTCAGGCGGGATGGGGCTCGGGGCTGCCGGTAGAGGCTGCCATCAGCCGCCAACTGGGGGAGCGGGCACAGCGCGGCGAACAAGTCAGTATCCCGCGCTATGACCTCTATCCGGGCCACCGCACCGAACTCACCAAGGCCGGGTTGCGCAGCTTGTTCTTGCTGCCTATCCAGCGCGAAAACAGCGAGACCAGTGCCCTGCTTTTGTTCAGTACCCGCCACCACTGGCTGCCCGATGCCCAGACCCAGACCCTGCTCTCGGATATGGCCGCAGCTATCGGGGTGGTGCGGCGCGAGTGGGTGTTGCAGCGGGAGCTGGCCTGGGCGGCTTATACCGACCCCCTTACCGGGTTGGGCAACCGCCGGGCTTTCGAGCGTGACCTCGAGCAGCTAGCCAGCAAACCCCCAGGCCGCACGGTGGTGCTGGTACTGCTGGATCTGGATCATTTCAAAAATATCAACGATACCTATGGCCACGTCCACGCTGACCACGTGCTAGTGCGCCTGGGCGGGGTGCTGCGGGCCAAGGCCAGAGCCGGAGACCGGGCCTACCGCCTGGGTGGGGACGAGTTCGCCCTGATTATCGAAGGGCCGCAGAGCCTTAACCCTTCCCGCACGGCGGAGCGATACCGGGCCTTGCTCGAGGAGATTCGGGTTTCGGGCGGTGAATATCTACAGGCCAGCCTGGGCTATGCGGTACTTCAGGACACCACCCTGCACGACCTTTGGCGCGCCGCCGACGATGCCATGTACCGTGACAAGGCCAGTCGCAAGAACCAGGAGCCGCTATTTGCCCTGCCGCAGCGCGAGAGTACCCTGCCGCCCCTGAGCACCTCTCTGGCCCGGCTGGCCCATCGTCTGGGGCAATCCTGGGGTCTGGACAGTGAAGAGATGCAGACCCTATTGGCAGGCTGTTTTTTGCTCGAGGCGGTCTCGGGTGAGGGCCAGGCCCCCATGCCACTGCCCGACAACTTGCAGCGTTCGGCTACGCGGGTCTTGATGTTCATGCAGGCCCACTGGGATGGCAGTGGACAACCCGTAGGGCTGTCCGGCGAACGCATCCCCAAAGCCACTCGAGTGCTCCAGGTAGCCCAGAGCCTGCTCTCGCTGCTGCGTCCGGTAGAGGGGCGGGCTGCCCACCGGCTAGACGAAGCCCTCGAGCTGCTCGAGGCCCAAGCCAACCAGCGCTTCGACCCAGTTTTGGTCGAACTGGTGCTAAGCCTCAAAGACGACTTGGGGTTGGAAGATTCGGCAGCCTGAAACCGGCACAACCCCGCATCGGCAGCCTGAAACCGGCTCAATCTCGTATCGGCAGCCTGAAACCCAATCCCATGACTATATCCCCAAGCTATAGCCCCCCTATGAGCCACGACGTATTGGCCCAACAACTGCTCGAGGAAAACGATGCGCGAGCTAGGGCCAAGCTGTTGGGCCAAAGCTCGGCGGGAATCAGCCTGATCGAGGCCCTCAAAACCCTAGTAGACCGCCATAAAGATACCGATAGTACCCTGGCCCTCCTGGCTGGGGAGCGGGCTTTGGAAGCTGCTCCTTATATAGATAACCCCAGAGCCCAGCCCTTGGCCTGGTGGGCGTTGGCCTTGGGCCTTACGGTGCGGGGCAGTTTCGCTGAGGCCATCGAGCCTTACGAGAAGGCCAGAACCGGCTTCGCAGCCCTGGGCTTGCTCGAGGAAGCCGCCCGCACGGCGGTGCGAGAGGTTCAGGCCCTGGCCATGATGGGGAACTTGCCGGGTGCTCTGGCCCTGGCCGAGACCACCCACCAAGCCTTCGTGGGCCTCGAGCTGATGCAGGATGCCGCTACGGTAGGTATCAACTTGGGTATCATTTATTCCCGGCTGGGGCGTATGGCTGAGGCCGAGGCGGTGTTGTTGCAGGCCCTGGAGCAACTGACTATCCTCGAGGATGAAGTGGGCCAGGCCAAGGCCCATAGCAACCTTGGTTACGTGTATCAGCAGCAGGATCGCTTTCAAGAAGCCGTCATCCAGTTCGAGGTCGCGCTGAATATCTTCCGGCGACACAACCAAACTCAATTCCTGGCCGGAACCAGCCTCAATCTGGCCCTGCTTTACCGCAATCAGGGCCGTCTGACCGCCGCCCTCGAGCTGCTTAGCCGGGCGCGGGACACCTACGGTAGCTTGGAAATCAACCCCGATGCGGCTTTTGTGGGTTTGGAGGAAGCCCGAATTTACTTGGATCTGAACCTGCTGGGCGAGGCCGAGCGGCTCTCCAAGGAGCTGGCCCAGGTTTTCGAGGCCAGAGCCATGAGCCTCGAGCAGGCCGAGTCCCTGATGACCCTGGGCTTGGCCCAGGCCAAAGCCCACAAACTGGAAGAAGGCCGCCAGACCCTGGCCCAAGCCAGGGAGCTTTGGTTGGGTCTGGGCAATACCCTGCAAGCTACTTTGGTAGAGTTGTCCATCGCCAATTTGTGGCTGCAAGAGGGGCGCAAGGGGGGATGGACACGGCTCGAGCAAGCCGTGTTGCAAAGCGCCAGAGCCACCGAAGGGCTGGCGAACATGCCCTCGGCCAGGGCCTTTGGCCTGAGCATTCTGGCCGAAGCTCTGCTAGAGTTGGGCAACCACTCCGAAGCCCATCACCGCCTGGATGAGGCCACTGCGGCCATTGCTGATCTGGGACTTCCCGACCTGCGCATCAGGCTCGAGGGCTTATCTGGTCGGGTGGCCTGGCGGGATCAACCTGTAGCTGCCGAGGCCCATTTCAAGAGGGCCATCGAGCTTTTGGAGGGGGTGCGGGCTACCCTCGGAGTAGACGAGTTCAAAACTGCCTATTTGGGCGACAAGCTAGATGTGTATGGCAACTTGGTAGACCTCTTGCTAGACCAAGGACGCAGCGCCGAGGCGTTGGAATACGCCGAGCGAGCCAAATCGCGGGCCTTGCTGGAACTGCTGGCGGGCCGAGGCGAGCAAACTGAGCAAAGCGTGGAGACCGAGCGCCTGGAGCAGGAGTTGGGTCAGGCTCGCAGCGAACTCGACCGATACCTTTTAGCCAACCCTGCCGCCCACCGTGCTCAGATTGCTGCGTGTGAGGAGCAGATCACCCGTATTCAACGCCAGCACGAGCGTTCACAGCCCGAGCCCCTGCTCGAGCACCTGCCCCCGATTCGCCTGGAAGAAGTGCGGGCTGCTCTTCCAGCCGATGCGGTTTTGGTGGAATACTTTAGCACCCCCAAAGGTCTGGTGGCTTTCCTGTTGGATAAGGCCGAACTGCGGGTGGTACGCAACCTGGGCTCCCTGGTGCAAGTCGAGCAGGCCCTCGAGCGGCTCGAGTTTTTTCTGAGCCGCGTCGCTCAGGGAGAGGTTTTCAACCCCATCTATGGCGAGGAGGTGCTCCGGCAGTCGGTAGATGAGCAACTCCGGGTGCTGCATGGTTTGCTGCTTGAGCCCCTGGCCCTAACCCTGAACGGTCAGGCCCTAGTGGTAGTTCCCCATGCCGCTTTGCACAAAATTCCTTTTGCGGCGCTGCTCGGGAAAGAGGGTTATCTAATAGACCAGGCCGAGGTCTCAATTGCGGCCAGTGCGGCGATATATGCCTTTTGCCGCCGCCGCCCCAGCCAAACTAAGGGGCCTTTGATAGCCTTTGGCCTAGCTCTGGAAGACATTCCCCAAGTGCTCGAGGAAGTCCAGAGCATCACCCAAATCGCCCATCAAGCCTACAAGTTTGTCCAGGAGGCAGCTTCCACCCACAACTTCTTCGCCGAAGCTGGTCAGGCTCAGGTATTGCACCTGGCAACCCACGGAGCGTTTCGCCCCGACAATCCCATGTTCTCCGGGCTGCGCCTGAGCGATGGCTGGTTGGCGGCCCGCGATCTCTACCGCTTGAGGCTGAAGGCTGAATTGGTGGTGCTTTCGGCCTGCGAGAGTGGCCTTTCCAAACAGGCCGGCGGTGACGAACTGTTGGGGTTGGCTCGAGGGTTCTTGTATGCCGGTGCGCCTTCCTTGCTGGCTAGCTTGTGGCCGGTCAAGGACGACAGCACGGCCAAGTTCATGCGCGGTTTTTACCGCTTTTTGCAAGCCGGTCTGCCTGTTGCTACCGCCCTGCGGCAAGCCCAGCAGGCCCTGCGCAAAAACCTACCCAATCCTTACTACTGGGCGGCCTTCACCCTCACCGGCGACCCCGGACGTAGGGTCGTGATCTAACAGCGTTTCCCACGAATACCCCGTACAGTGGATTACGACCAGTACGGGGTGTTACGCTCCTTGAGTACCGGCATGGGACTCGAAGACATGCCGCCGGGCCACGTACCGTCGCTTCACTGGAGGGGAGCGTAAGTGGGGAAATGCGGTTGGAGCGTTTCTCTAACCGCTTCTGGATGAGGTCACGTAACGTAGCTTAAGGGCACAATTGCTGCTCCACTTAACATTGTTCTAGACGAGGCCACGGCATCTCATGTTGGCCCTCGAGGGGCGTGCTATGCTATGAAACGTTACGTTCCCCGGCGACTTTACGTTTATATATCACACATTCGGAGGCTAGATGATTACGCTACACCGTTCTGGGCAATACCGCTTTTACGTGAACTCTGGGTATACTCAGGAGTCGCCTTATATCTATGTAAAACACGAGAGCCACACCGCTAAATTTTCTCTCAGGCCAGTAGCCCTGCAAAGCAACAATGGCTTTTCGCGTACCGAAATTGGTCGTCTTCAACAGGCAGTCAGCGATGCTCGAGACCTTTTGCTCAAGCACTGGGCCAACCGCTCGGAAGACAAGACCGTAGTGAGTGTGCAATCCCTGCTCAGCATAGAAGATTAAGCATCTCCAGCGGGGTCGTAGGCCGATAGCCGCAAAGCGGCTCCCCGAGCCACCCTGCTGGAGCGCCTTGAAGCGGTTTTATACTGGCCGACCCGCCATCCCAAAACTGGCGGTCAGGCCGCCATCTACTGGCAAGATGGCCCCGGTGATAAAACTGGCCTTGTCGGAGGCTAGAAACAGCACCGCCTGGGCCACTTCTTCGGGCTTGCCTAGCCTGCGCAGGGCGTGCAAATCCTCCCAGTCGGTGCGGGTCTGGGGGGGGTTTTCTGAAAGCGCGATGGCCTCGAGCAGCCCAGCAGTAGCAATCGCTCCGGGAGCTACCGCGTTCACCCGAATATTCATGGGGGCCAAGTCCAGGGCCAAAGAGCGGGTCAGATTGACCAGGCCACCTTTGGAGGCAGTGTAGGCAGCATTATTTTGCTCGGCAAAAAGCCCTTGCACGCTGGCGATATTGACAATAGCTCCCCCGCCCCCCTTGACCATTTCCCGTGCTGCCAGGGCCGAAAGATGCATCGGTGCGGTGAGGTTTACGTCCAGAACGTGTTGCCACTCTTCGGCCCGAACCTTCAGCGCCGAGCCAGGGGCCGATACCGCCGCGTTGTTGACCAGCACCTGAATGCTCCCCCACTGCTTATGGGCCTCGCGGATAAAACGCTCGCGGTGATAGGGCTGTGCGATGTCGGCATAGACAAAGAGTGCGCCGAGTTCCTTGGCGACCTCGGCCCCTTCGGCCTGCACGTCGCACAGCACCAACAGGGCTCCCTCACGGGCAAAGGCTTCAGCGATGGCTCGCCCAATGCCTTGGGCTGCGCCCGTGATCAGCGTAACTTTGCCCTGTAAGGTGCGGGCTGGGGCTTCGCCCGGCAACTCGAACATGAGATAGAGTCTACCGAATCAGGCGGAAAATTAGTGGGTAACGGTAGGGTTTGCCACCGGAAACCTGAATAGCTGCCGCAATCATCGTCCACAGGACAAAACCGCCCAACAAAATGGTTAGGAGTATCGCCAGGGGTATCCCGATGATGGTGATGTAGAAGAAAACCACGATGGCCGCATACACCGTGAAACTGATTTGGGCGTTGAGGGCTTCTTTGGACTGCTCTTTTACGAAAGGTCGGTCGGGGCCGAAGACATAAACTCCCAGTGGAACCAAGATTTGCCCAATCACGATAAAATATCCTGCCAGCGGAGCTAAATGGGAGACAACAGCGATGTTACGGTCCTCTTTGGGAGGAAGTTCGGAGGGTGCAACTAAGGATTCCATCTGCTTATGGTATCGCGGTTCTGGGTTTTCTGCCGCTGCTCACGGGGCAGAAACAGGGCCACCGCAAGGTCAAAAGCGACCCTCCACAAATTGCGGGGTGGTCGCGAATATCCGCATTGGCGACCTTAACGCAGTGCCCCCCTGCTTGCAGAGGGGCATCATGAAGGGCTCGAGATATACAAAACTATAGAGCGTCCGGGTCGCTTTTGACCTTGCGGTGGCCCTGGCAGAAATCCAGCCTGGAGTGGTTTCCACCAATACTCCTTGGGGCCACAGGTATCAATCCCCCCTAGAAAACCTAGCCAAGTTTATTGTCCGAAGTCGGGTCGGGGCTGGATGGGGGGATTTCTAGATCCATCCCACCAGCTACAGTATGTATTTCCCTTTGGCTACAGCATTTCCCCCGCCCAGCCGTGACAAAACCAACTCTGCCACCCGCATTCCCCCCATCGCCACCGCCGGAACCGACTGCCCCGGGAAAATGGTTTCCCCTACTCGCAAAAGATTGTTGTAGGGGGTTTTGGGCGACGGGGTGCGCAGGGGATGTACTTGCGGATAGCCGCCCACCCAACCCTCCTGCCGCCGGGTGTAGAAAGCGAAGGTGCGGGGGGAAGCGCCCAGAATCAGCTTGGCCGACTCTGCAAAGCCTGGAATTATGCGTTCGACCTGGCGCTCAACTCGAGCCTGCCAGACTTTCTTCTGGGCTTGATAGGCCGCTTCGGACAAGCCGCGCCACTCGCCCAGGGGGGTATGTACCGAGGCCGACAACACCCGTAGACCATCCGGAGCACGGCTGGTGTCGTATAAATCGCTCAGACTCACGAACGTCCAGTCGCCCTCCCCGGCCCATTGGCGGTAGGGTGGCCCCGGCGGGATATCGGCAGCTGGGAGGGCTGCGTGTACCATGAAGGCCCCCCAGCCATCGGAGGGCGGGCTCAGGGCCAGGGAATTAGGGCTCAGGGCAGCCAGATCGCCGGGGGTTAGATTGGCGATAAACCAATCTGCCTCGAGCCGCTCTTTTTCGCCGCGCCTGCGCCCTCCCAAAGCAACGTCCACAGCCCTGACCCGGCCCCCCTCCAGCACCAGCCGCTCGGCTCGGTGGCGGTACAAAACTTGCCCGCCGTGTGCTCGTACGGCCTGGGCCAGAGTATCGGCCACACTTCCCATGCCCCCCAGGGGCATTGCCGGGCCACGATGGGGCAGATCCAGGGCGGCAGCCCCGAACAAGGCATATGTGCTCTGGGCATCGGCCTGAGAAGCAATGAGCAGTTGGGCATCCAAAAAGCGCCTGAATACCAAATCGGCGGGGGCATGGCTTGAGGCTGGCCTGAGAAAATCGGCCAGGATGCCCGGCAAATCGCGCAGGTTGTGGTGTGCCCAGGGAATACCCTGACCGACCAGCTTGAGCAGTTCGGAGCCGTCGGCAGGGGGAAAGGGCAGGCCCTCTGCTACCGTCCATAGCGCTCTGGCCCGGCGCTCCTGCCAATCCCAGAATGGCCGCACTGCTGGGCCAAAGACCTCGAGCTGGGCCGCCAACTCGTGGGAATGCCCCACCGGGCGGTCTACGGTGCGACCCTGGGGCAACCAAACCCGCATCAGGCTTTCACCCTGCTCGAGCTTGCGAACTGGGAACTGGACTCCCAGACTTTGGGCCAGTCGGGGGAAAAATCCGTGGGGGTCAAAACCTGCCAGCAGGGTAGCCCCAGCATCGAAGCGGTAGCCCTGATGAAAAAATGTCCCCGCCGAACCCCCCGCATAGAGATGGGCCTCGAGCACCACCACCTCGAGGCCCGCTTTTGCCAGCAGCGCTGCTGTGGTCAGGCCCCCTACTCCGGCCCCGATGACTACGACCTTCATGGTTTGAGGCCACGCAGATAGGCCAGCACCCGGTCTGCATCTTTTGGCCCGTCCACGTTGCGCCAGATTTGCTGGATGCGCCCTGGTGGGCCAACCACGATGGTGTCGCGGCTAAATATGCCGCCGAAATCCTGCACCCCAAAAAGCCGGGCCAACACCCCCTTGCCATCGGGAATCATGGCCCCCTTGAAGGCCAGTTGCTGGGCGAAGGCGCACTGCTCCTTGGCGGGGTCGCCACTCACCCCGAATACTGCTGCTCCCAGCTTCTGAAACTCACCATACAAGTCGGCGTAGCGCTTGGTCTCGAGCGAGCAAATGGAGGTAAAAGCAGCAGGGTAGAAGAAAAACACCAGATATTTGCCTTCTTTACTCAGGCCCGGCAAGTCCAGCGGCTTGCCATAGGAATCCTGCACCTTGGGTAAATTCACCGCTTCTCCCGGAGCAACCGCCAACACCGGCAACAGCCATAGGGCCAAAGCCAAAAAATATCTCATAGCCTCGAGTGTGCCTCTTCTAAAGCAAGTTGGCTGTAGGCCAGGCTCAATAAACGCTAAAGACCGTCGAACGTCTAACGCTCAAGGTCGAAGACACAACAACCTAAAAACACCAACTGCGTCCCAGACGGTGTTTCCTGATAGGACAATTAGGCTGTCCTGGTGTAGCTTTTTGACCTTTTGTATTTTGCTTTTGCCTTCGGCTTTCGGCTCTCTGCCCTTAGCAGACCGCTCTATCGCGGTTTCCGCTATTTTTGCCGCTACTCATGGCGGCACAAGGGAGCTGGGTACAGTCTTCCTAGCTCAGTGGACTGTCCTATTCTTTCTGAAAACCGCTCTAAACTGACGATACAGCTTTGCTCTGGAGGTACTCCAGCACCACCTGAGCATCCTTGAAAGGGTTGACATTGCGCCAGACTTGCTCGAGGCGGCCCTGGGGATTAATC